>Ga0209024_1000141_pt1 | contig 140105 bp, 148 predicted proteins | sample AutmiccommunBRH5_FD_187380 | JGI IMG/M metagenome (GOLD analysis project Ga0209024, IMG submission 187380) | Deep subsurface microbial communities from Mt. Terri, Switzerland - Autotrophic microbial communities BRH/5 (SPAdes) (version 2) | ecosystem: Environmental > Aquatic > Deep subsurface >...
GTCGAGAGGTGGGCGCCATGGATTCCCGAGGAGTCAGCAGAAGGCATAGTAGTCGCGGCCCCGCGAGACGTCAGTAACCGCCGACGGGTGACCCGTCCGGTGAAGAAGGCGCAGGACTCGAACGCGACGAAGGCCCGAACCTGATGGGCGATACCCGACCGTCTCGATCGCCCCGCAGGGGTGGTCGGAGTCGAGGAGAACTGGGTCGCTTCATTCATCAGAACCATCAGGAACCGCCGGATACGGACCCGTATGTCCGGTGGTGTGGGGGCTGGGGAGGGAAACCTCCCCGGCTACCCAATTCTGCCTCATAGTTCCAGTGTCCTACCTCGGTCATAGTAATCGATCTCCCTTCATCCCGGATTTCGAATACTCCTTCTTCGTGGATAAAATAGCCAAGCCCTGACTGATCCAATGCGCGATATCCCATAAATCTGCTTGGAGTAATTCCATCTCTTCCCGTCAAATGCCATGTCGATCCAATCAGGTAAATCGGTTCTGCTTCTCCCTCTTTTTGTATTTTGAAGTGTATCCGGTCGCATGATACATATCCCTCCGGGCATGCTGAATGAATCAGTATTTCATAATTCTCGGTCCTCAGTATCGCTTCGGCGGCTATCAACTGGGGAGTGGCCATGATTGCCGCTATCAGAAATATTTTCATTTCATTCGCAGAACAATATTATTATGGGGACTGTCGCTTTTTGGGGCGGGGGTTTATAGGGTGAGGGTGTGGAAAGGGTTGTGGGAGAGCAAGAACGGAAAGCTTTTACAATGTACCAACGAAGTGCTTGGGGGACCGAATGGCAAAAGGGACTTTGAAATGTCCTATAATACGGCGATTGACCGGCAAAAGGGACGATTTCGTCCCCCGAATGTTGTTCGGGGGACTGTTGGGAGTCCCACTATCGCGAAAAGGGACTGCAAAACGTCCTGCGAATACGCAAAAAGGGACTTTTTAGTCCTGCAAATGTTGTTCGTGGGACGATTTAGTCCTGCGAAGTGGGCAAAAGGGACTTGTGGGGCGATGAGCACCACAGGCAGGAAGATAGAAGACGAAAGATAAACCGTGGTGAAGATTTAAGGGTTCCGTCGCAGCTTTTGTTTTTCAGGGTTCGCGTGGCGGTTTCCCTTGGCGCTCGGTCGGCTTTTCAACACACGCTGCCGCCCTTGGTCGTCCGTCGGGGGGAATGGCAGGCGATTGGGAGGCGAAGAGAGGGACTGGAGAGGACCGGGGCATGCGCCGCGGGAGAGGGCGAGGGACAGCGGGGTGACAATGCCCGTTCGCACGGGAGATTGAGCGCGGAGCCTGCTGGCGGGTCAATCGACTTTTTGAAAAAAGGGTAATGGCGGGGGCGCGCCCGTGATCTGACACCGCCCCGCGGGCATTCTGAAGCCATGCGCGTGGAGGCGGGGATCTGATCCTGTGTTTAGGCCGTCCGCAGCGGTGGGTACGGGATCACCCGCGGTGTTGCGGGTGTCGGCAAGCGTGGGTACGTGGTGGCCAAGCGTGGATACGGCTTGGCCGAAGGTGGGTACCCTCCGAACCAGAGTGGGTACCCTTCGAACGACGGTGGGTACGGCTCCAACAAGCGTGGGTACCCGATCCACAAAGGTGGGTACAGTCTGGACAACAGTGGGTACGGCTTCGACCGGCGTGGGTACGGTTCCGACAAATGTGGATGGGGTCTTAACGAATGTGGGTACGGTGCCAGCGGACGTGGGTACGGCCTCGGCCCAAGGCCCGATGCCGGCTGGAAGCCGGCGCTCCAAGTGGGTGCGCTGCGGGCCGAAGGACTCGTCTTTAACTTCCCGTGTCTCAGCCGTTCAGGCAGGGATTCGCGTTTATTCTGCAAATTCGCGGTCAGAAATAATGCGGCGGACAAGATCCGGGGGTAATGGCTCCTTACGCGCGAATGGGTGACCGCGCATTTTCGTTATTTTCGCGAATGGTTCCGGAGCCTATCCACCGCGGGATTTAACCGCAGAGGGGGCACGGCGGGCATGTATGGCGTGGCGTGGGTCCGGTGAATCGCGCATTGCGCACAATAAACACTGGGAACGCTGCCATCCTTGGCGGTCCCTGCTTGGACTACGGTGGAGGCGTCACCCTACACCCGATGCCGGCTGGAAGCCGGCGCTCCAGGGGGGTGCGCTGCGTGTCGAAGGACTCGTCTTTAACTTCCCGTGTCTCAGCGGTTCAGGCAGGGATTCGCGTTTATTCTGCAAATTCGCGGTCAGAAATAATGCGGCGGACAAGATCCGGGGGTGATGGCTCCTTGCGCGCGAATGGGTGACCGCGAATTTTCGGGATTTGCGCGAATAGTTCCGGAGCCTATCCACCGCGGGATTTAACCGCAGAGGGGGCACGGCGGGCATGTATGGCGTGGCGTGGGTCCGGTGAATCGCGCATTACGCACAATAAACACTGGGAACGCTGCCATCCTTGGCGGTCCCTGCTTGGACCACAGCGGAGGCGTCACCCTACACCCGATGCCGGCTGGAAGCCGGCGCTCCAGGGGTGCGCTGCGGGCCGAAGGACTCGTCTTTAACTTTCCGTGCCTCAGCCGTTCAGACAGGGATTCGCGTTTATTCCACCGATTCGCGGTCAGAAATGATGCGTCGGACAAGATCCGGGGGTGATGGCTCCTTACGCGCGAATGGGTGACCGCGAATCTTCGGGATTTGCGCGAATGGTTCGGACCTTATCCTCCGTTGGATCTAACCGCAGAGGGGGCACGGCGGGCATGTCTGGCGTGGCGCGGGTCCGGTGAACCGCGCATTGCGCACAATAACCATTGGGAACGCTGCCATCCTTGGCGGTTCCTGCTTGGACCACAGCGGAGGCGTCACTCAATACCCAATGCCGGCTGGAAGCCGGCGCTCCAGGTGGGTGCGCTGCGTGTCGAAGGCATTGGGAACGCTGCCATCCTTGGCGGCACCTGCTTGGACTACGGTGGAGGCGTCACTCAATACCCAATGCCGGCTGGAAGCCGGCGCTCCAGGGGGGTGCGCTGTGGGCCGAAGGACTCGTCTTTAACTTCCCGTGTCTCCGCCGTTCAAGAAGCGATTCGCGGTCGGAAACAATCGAGCTGGGTGGATGGGCAGCGGAGGGTTGCGTTGGGCGGGGGGATTGGTCGATGTTGGGCGGCATGAGTGAGTCGCGTGCGCATCCGAATGATCCATTGCATGGAGTGAAGCTGGAAACGATCGTGCGGGATCTGGTGGATCGGCACGGGTGGGAGGCGATGGCGGAGCGCATCCCGATACGGTGTTTTGCGTATGACCCGAGCATCCAGTCCAGCCTGACGTTTTTGCGGAAAACCCCGTGGGCGCGGGCCAAGGTCGAGGCGTGGTATCTGGAATCGCGGGAGGGTTAATGTTTGAAACGGACCAAAGCAGCTCGTCAGGCTTGAGGTCGGGTGAAGCATGGTGTGCAGTGCGGCCGAATGCAGCGTGAGGAACCATCGATGACGGCCTGGGGAGGCGCGACTCTGCGCGGGTGCGAGAGCGGGCGGGTTCGCAAGCTGAAGGGCTTCGTCAAGGGCGCGCACTTTGAGCCCGAGGCGCATTCACCGGCGGCTGAGGCATTTGTCCGCAAGGCGGGTGAAAGCGCGATCGCGGAGCGGGCGGAAACCTTGTTCAAACAGCTCCGCACGGCTTTTGGGTATAAGCGCAAGGACCTCACCTACAGCTGCGATGGCGGGATGGCGGCGATTCGGACGCCGGACTTTGAAGTCGGGCTGGTGATGGAGCAGGATCCGGCGGACCCGCGCAGCTATTTGGTCGCCCTGACGGTGGGTGGATTTGCCCGGCCGGAGGTGGTTACGGAGGATGCATTTCTGGAGGTGTTCCGCTTTCACTGTGACACGGTGGCGATCGCATTTCCGCGGGCGATCGATGTGGAGGCCCGGATCGATGCGTTGGAAGAGGCATCGGATCTGGCGGACTTTCTCGATTATCCGGCGGACGCCTCGTCGCTCTCGATCACGGTGCCGGGCGCGCTGGTGACGATGGAACTGCGCGCGCACGCGGTCTGCTTTTCCCTCCTGCCGGGGGGCGATTTGCGTCAGTTGATCGAAGGGACGCGCAAGCTTTTGAGCGCTTTCAGTCAGGCAGGAGTTGGACTGGGAGCCTTGGCGCATGGTCAATGAGCGGCAGGAAATTCCGGTTCATTTCAGCCTCCTCACCGGAGGGAAGCTGTGCAGGATGGCAGGATGGCTTCGATTGGAACATACAACACGCTCAAGGTAACGCGCGAGACTGGCAGTGGTTATTATCTGGATGGGGAAAACCTCGGGGAGATTCTGCTGCCGGGCAGTGTGGCCCCGAAGGATCTGCGGTGGGGCAGCGCAATCGAAGTGTTTCTTTATCCGGATTCGGAAGATCGATTGGTGGCAACGACGGAAAAGCCGGTGGCGACGGTGGGCGAGTTCGCCTGCCTGGAGGTCCTGACGGTTCATCCACAGCACGGCGCGTTTCTGGGCTGGGGGCTGGGCAAGGATCTGTTGCTGCCGTTTCGGGAACAAGGTGAACAACGCCTGGATGCGGGCGATCGAGTTGTGGTCTATATCAAGCTGGATGAGCGCAGTCAGCGGATCGTCGCGACGACCAAGATCAGCCGCTACCTGAGCAAGTCGCCTCCGCGTTATGCACCGGCGCAACGTGTCAGCTTTCTCATTACACACCGCACGCCACTCGGTTATCACGCCATTGTCGAAGGGAGCTACAGCGGGCTGGTTTATCACAGCAACCTCGGCATCGCGCTGGAGCCCGGACAGGTGATGGAAGGGTATGTGCAGGCGGTGCGCCCGGACGGAAAGATCGACCTGAGTCTCGATCCGGTCGGGCCGGGGCGGTTCAAGGATCTGGCGGATGAGGTGATGGATGCGCTGGCAAAGAGCGGCGGACGTCTTCCCTTTGACGACAACAGCAGCCCGGAAGCGATTCGCGACGCCTTTGCTTCGAGCAAGAAGGCCTTCAAGAAGGCACTGAGCACGCTCTATCGCCAGCGGCGAATTCGCTTTCCCGAAGGCGGCGGGATCGAGAAGATCTAGAGCGGATCCGAATCTCACGCCCCTGCCCTGCCCGCCTGGCTTGCGGATCAGAACCGGAAGATGCTGGAAACCTGGAGGTGCCGCGGAAGTTCGCGGGTGACGAGATCGGCACCGGCAAACGGAGTGGCGGTTGGCCGCCAGTTGAATTCGTCGGTGGCATTGATCAGATCCACCCGGAACTCGAAACGCTCTGTCTTGTAAAACAGGGCCAAGTCGAGCCGCACCTGGGCGGGAATAACCACGTAGCCTTCGAGGTCGAGGTTCTGTTTGCTCTGCCAATGCAGCAGGACGGAGGTTCCGACTCCGAGCGAAGTGGTGTAACTGAGGTAGCCGTTGGCGAGCCACCGCGGAAGCCCCGGCAGACGATAATCGTCCAGCGGCGGCTGGGGAAAGGTGGAACTCGGGCGGGAGGGATCGAAGGGAGCCTGGGTGCTCGGCGTTCCGGAGACGGGCCCGTTGATGTAGTTGCCTTCCCCATACGACGCGACGAGGCCCGCATTGAAATGCTTGTTGGGCTGGTAAACGAGATCCCACTCGACGCCAAAAATCTCAATCTCGTCGGGCAGCCCGGAGCGTGGGCTGATGCGGTTGCGCTTCTGATAATAGAGAGCGGTTCCGAGAAAAAGCTGATCGCCGAGGAGGGACATTTTGGAGCCGACTTCGGCCAGCTCGCTGTTGTTTTCGAGCACCTCATCCGGAATACGGTTATTGCTGAAGCCAAAGCCTCCGCTCGACGAGGAACTTTCGACGGCGGCGGATGAGTTGAGGGTCGCGTAATAGCTGAGCCAGGACGCGGCTTTGTAGGTGAGACTAGCGGTTCCGGACCAGATCCCCTTGGCGGTGCGGTCGTTCACCGGATCGAATCCCGGTTGGGGCAATGGGTCTTCGACCCGGATCCGCAGATTATCGAGCCGCGCGCCGAGCAGGACGGACCACCGCGGTGCGAGCTGAATCGAATCCTGGGCAAAGACCGCATAATCGGTGACGCGGGAATCATGGGTGGCGCTGAGCGAGGTCGTCATGCCCCCACCCTCCCGCGGGTAGGCTCCGCCGGGGATGGCGAACCCCTCGGTGCCCGGCACGGGCAACACGCCGAAGAGCTGATCCAGCGGGTAACGCAGGGTATCGGGATCTCCGGTGACGTCGAAGGCGTTGAAATACTCGTTGAAGATGTCCGCGTAATTCCGGCGGGTTTCGTAGCGAAAGGATCCGCCAAAGATCACCCGGTGACGGATGTTTCCAGTGTTGAATGCGGTGAGGAACTCGAGGCGCTCTTCGAAGGTATGGCTCTTCGGGAGGTGGCTGAAAAAGTAATAGGCGGAGCCCCGCTGAGCCTCGATGTCCTCGAAGTAGCTCCGGCTGGTCACCGTCCATCGCTCGCCCCGCCAGGTGGCAATGGCCTGGGCATTAAAAACCTTGGCGTAGGCCACATCTCCCGGAGCAAGCAGCACTTGAGAGCCGTCGATGCGAACCGTGCCGGTCGGGGTAAAGGTATTGCCGTAAAACGGCGCACCTTGGCTGATCGATTCGCCGGTGATGTAGAGCCCGTGATCGATGAGGTCCTGCGTCGGCCGATTGGTTCCGGGGATTTCGGTGAAATCCGCGTCGAGGTATTCGGCATTGAAATCGATCGAAAACCGTTGCGAGGGCCGAAAGCTGAGCGCGGCAAAGAGGCTTTGGGAACGGTTTTCCACCCCGCGATAAAAGCTGTCGGAGTCGAGTCCCTCGTAGCTGAAGCGGTAGGCCCATTCCTGATTGATGGGGCCGCCGACATCGGCCTGCCAGCGATAGTGATCCCAGCTGCCCGCGACCAGGCGGACGGTGCCTTTGGTTTCGTCGCGGTGCGGGCGTTTGGTCACGAGGTTGATGTAGCCGCCGGTGGCATTGCCATAACCAAAAACCGCCGGGGCGGCCCCTTTGACCGCTTCGACTGCTTCAACGCCGTTAAAACTGACCGGAAAGCTGTTGCGATTGAAGGCCCGACGTTGCCCATTCTGATACGTCTCACCTAGTTCCGCCCGCATCATTGGCACGCCGATGTTGCCAAAAATCGGAGCCGAATATGCGCCGGAAATGAATTGATCCAGATCTTCGGCGCGCAGGATGTTTTTGTCCTGTAGTTGTCCCAGGGTGACGATCGAGACGGCGCGGGGCGTATCGACAATACCGGTGGGAAATCCCAAGATCGCAGAAGAGTCCAACGCGGTGGGAAGGATTGATCCCTCGGTGACCTGCGCGGTGTGCACGAATGGTGGCAGATCGAAGATCGGTCCCTCGGGTTCGGAAGCGGCACGGGCGAAGCTGGCGGCGAGCGCAAGAGTGCAGGCGGCAAAGCCGGGCCAGCGGGCGGCGTCCGGAAGCAGCAGGCGTGAAATCCGTTGGAGCGTCATGGTTTTCTGGAGACGAATCATATCGGGAAGCTGAGAGAGAAGATTGATTCCCCTTACTGGTAAAAAGACCGATACCGACGCACGGCAATGATGATTGGGTGGCGGTCTCTAACGCGGCCGTTCGACAAAGCCGGCTTTGCGATAGACTTTGGCCAAGGTCTTGTAGGCCCGCTTTTGTGCCACTTCGGCCCCGGCCTTGAAGACGCTGTCGAGGTAGGCCTTGTCATCGGCGATTTCCCGATAACGCTCTTGGATCGGGCTGAGCAGCTCGACTACCGATTCGGCGACTGCCGCTTTAAAATCACCGTAGGACGCGCCGGCAAACTCGTTTTCGAGGTCTTCAACCGAGCGTCCGGTGGCCGCGCCCATGATGGAAAGCAAGTTGGTGATGCCCGGCTTGTCGGGGCCGGAGCGCACTTCGGTGCCGCTGTCGGTCACGGCACCGCGGATCTTTTTCCGAATGAGCGACGGTTCATCGAGCAGGAAAATCGCGGCCTGCTGGTTGGGGTCGCTCTTGGACATTTTGCGCGTCGGATCCTGAAGCGACATGATGCGCGCGCCCACTTTGGGGATGTCGACCGCGGGCACCCGGAAGGTCTCGCTGTAGGTCGCGTTGAACTTTTCCGCGAGGTCGCGGCAGAGCTCGACGTGTTGTTTCTGGTCCTCCCCCACCGGCACGCGGTCGGCATTATAGAGGAGAATATCTGCCGCCATCAGCACCGGGTAGTAGAGCAGGCCCGCGCCGATGAAACCCTTTTCCTGGCGGGCGGATTTGTCCTTGAACTGGGTCATCCGCTCCAGCTGTCCGAGCGGACACAACCCGCCCAGCACCCAAGCCAGCTCGGTGTGCCCGATGACATGGCTCTGGGCAAACAGGTGGCACCGCGCGGGATCCAGCCCACACGCGATGTAGACCGCGAGCGTCTTGTAGGTGGCCTGCCGCAGGTCGGCGGGTTTGTAGGGCACCGTGATGGCGTGTTGATCGACGATGCCAAAAAAGCACTCGTGATCTTCTATCAGCTGCACCCAATTTTTGAGTGCGCCAAAATAGTTTCCGAGGGTCAACAGCCCGGAAGGTTGTGCACAGGTCAGGACGACAGGTTTCGCGGTGTCACTCATGGGAAAAACGGAAATAGATGACTAAGGGGCGCACGTCCGCCCCCGGCAATACTCTTGTGAACCCGCCTTGGCGGCGGTCTATTTCATGCGGTCCGAAGTCAGTCGGAGCGGTGTTTTGCGGGGCATCTCCCGGCTTTTGGTTAACAAGATTGTAATGCGAAACTCCTTGTCACCAAGCCGCATTGAGCCTCGATAGAGCACGTGGCTGGTAGATTTACTTTTTCTTTTCGCGGGTTGGTCCCTTGTTGTTACTTCATCGCGCTGGCCGTGGTTTCGCCCCTGCTTGGCCAGCCTGAAGAGGAACCAACGCTCCCGGTATTGAGCCTGGACGAAGCGGTCTCCACCGCGATTGAATCCAACCTTGGCCTTCGGGTGGAACGACTGAACGCCCGGATCGGCGAAGCAGGTGTGGCGATCGCGGAGGCCGCTTTTGATCCGTATCTTTTTGGAACCGCCCGCTACCAGTCCACCACTGAGGCGAGCGGAGAAGAGTCGGATCAACGGGCGTATTCAGCCGGGGTGAGCAAACGGGTCGTGACCGGGGCGGAGGTCACCGCCGCAACATCACTTTCGCGGAATGAAGGCACGCGCTACAGCCCGGACCTGAATCAATTCGTGGGCGGAACCGCTTCGCGCGACGCCGATATTTCACTCTCGGTCACCCAGCCGCTGCTGCGGGGCTTTGGCATTGATGTGACCATGGCCGAACTGCGCCGGGCGGAATCGCTCGACCGCGCCACCCGGCTCGAACTTCAACGGGTGATTCTCGACATTCTCCGGGACACCGAACTGGCCTACTGGAGCGTAGCCGATGCGTTTGCCCGCCGGCAGTTGCGCGAATCCAGCCGTGAACTGGCTCAACAGCTGTTGGAGGAGACCCGGGAACGGGCCGAACTGGGCTTGGCCACCCGATTGGAAGTGCTCCAAGCCGAGGCCAACCTCGCCACCCGGGAGCAGGAAATCATCGCCGCGGAACAATTGCTCGCCGAACGGACGGACGCCTTGCTGGCTTTGCTCGGAGGACTCGATGATCAGCGGGCCATCGATCAGCTCGTCGAGGTGGCACGCGTGCCGGATTCCCCGGTCCGGATTCCGGAGTTTTCCCACGTCTGGCGGACGACATTACTCCGCAACCCGGAAACCGCGATTCAGGAAGAACTGATTCTCCGCAGTGAGCTCGAAACCTTGTCCGCCCGCGATGCGCATCGTCCTCAGTTCGATGTAACCGTATCCGGAGGCTACTCGGGACTTTCCGAGGAAAGCGGCAGTGAAGCCTACCGCGAGGCGCTGCGGCGAAACGGCTATGACTGGGGCGGGCGGATCGCGTTCAACTACCCCTTTGGCCGCCACGCCTCGCGGGCCGCGCTCCGGCAAGCGGAGTACCGACGCGAACAGGCGGAACTGGCTTTGATCGACCTCAAGCAAACGCTGCTGCAAGCCACCCGAACCGCTTGGCGGGATCTCGATGTCGCCCGCCGGCAGCTCAACGCCGCCGCCATCACCGTGCGCCTGCAGGAAGCCACCTATGAACAGGAACGCAGCCGTTATGAAGAGGGCCTCGCCACGACGCGCGATGTGCTGGAAGCCCAGCGCGACCTCGATACGGCCCGGGCGTCTTTACTGGATGCACGCTACAATGCACTGGCGGCGGAAATCCGGCTCGAGCGCCAACAGGGACTCCTGCTCGAACGCCACCAACTGGAATGGGCGGCAATCGCCCCGGAGACGCTGACTCCCTAACCTCCGGTTGCCCTTCCCTTTTCCTCATTTCTCGAGACCTCAGACATTCTGAAGCATGAAAAAGCTTATTATCGCCGTCATCCTGCTCGTCGTCCTCGGCGGCATCACGTTCGCGTTCTGGCGGAACCGCGGCGATGAGGCCATTTCAGTCACGGTCCAACCGGCACTTCGGGGCGACATCACCAGCGTGGTGACCGCGACCGGCAAGACGTATCCGGAAATGGAGGTCAAGATCTCGTCGGAAGTCGCAGGCGAGATTATCGATTTGCCGGTCGTTGACGGACAATCGGTGCAGCGCGGCGACCTGCTCGTGCGGGTGAATCCGGACACGCTGGAAGCCCAGGCCAAGCAACAGGAAGCAGCCCTGCGCGCCTCCCGAGCAAACGCCGCCGAGGCGCAGGCGCAACTCGCCCAGGCAGAACTGGATCTGCAGCGCGTTGAAAATCTCTTTTCCCGCGGCTACGCCACCCAGGAACAGGTCGATGCCATGCGGACCGCCTATGAAGTTCGCTCGGCTGCCGCGCATGCGACCGAGGCGCGGATCGAACAACAGGAAATGGCGCTGAAGGAAGCCGTCGACCTGCTGGCCAAGGCAACCATTTATAGCCCGATCAATGGTACGGTGACCGTGCTCTCCTCCGAATTGGGCGACCGCGTCGTCGGCACCGGCCAGTTCGAAGGCACAGAAATCATGCGGGTGGCCAATCTCGACAACATGGAGGTGCGGGTCGAGGTCAGCGAAACAGACATCGTGTCAGTGAAAGTCGGCGACAGCGCCACGGTCGAACTCGACGCCATCCCGAACGAGATGTTCGAAGGGGTCGTAACCGAGATTGCCAATTCCGCTGCCGATCAGACCGCAAGCCAGCAAAGCTCCCAGGATCAACTGACGACCTTTCTGGTCAAAGTCCGCCTGTTGGCACCTTCAGCAGCCATCCGGCCGGGAATGACCGCGACGGCTGACATTCAAACTCAAAGCGTGACGGACGTGGTTAAAGTGCCGTTGCAATCCGTCACCGTGCGACCGCGGGATGAAGTTCGGAACCAGCTGGGCGAGCAGGCACCCGCTCCCAGTGCGCGGCGTCCGGAAGGCGGCAATGGCAACCGTGCGCCGACCGCCCGTCCCGGTCGCGACACTATGCAGCGAGTGGTTTTTGTGGTGCGGGCCGGGCAGGCGTATCTCGTGCCGGTCGAAACGGGGATCGCGGACAACCGTTTTATCGAAATCAAATCGGGGTTGGAAGGAGGCGAATCCGTCGTGACCGGCAGCTATCGGGTGCTCTCGCGGGAACTGGCCCACGAAATGGAAGTGCAGGTGGAAGACTCCGCCCTTGGAGGTTTCCCCGGAGCACGTCCGGGCCCGGCACGTTAACCTCAGTTCGGTGCATCCGGCAGCGCGTTCCATGAAAGACCCGATCATCCAGATAACCGGCGTATCCAAGATTTACGATCTTGGCCGGACACAAGTACGCGCCTTGGCCGGCGTCGATCTGCGCATTTATCCCAATGACTACGTGGCGATCATGGGGCCTTCGGGCAGTGGCAAATCGACCCTGATGAATATGCTGGGCTGCCTCGATACGCCGAGTGCCGGCCAGTATTTTTTCGCAGGGGAGGATGTCGCCAAGATGAGCGACAATCAACTGGCAGACATCCGCAATCGGCGCATCGGCTTTGTTTTTCAGAGCTTCAACCTGCTGCCGCGAGCCACCACCTTGCGCAATGTGGAACTGCCTCTGGTTTATGCCGGGGTGCGCAAAGAGGAACGGATGCAGCGCGCCCATGCCGCACTGGCCCAAGTCGGCTTGGCGGATCGTGCGCAGCATCGTCCGAATGAACTTTCCGGCGGTCAGCGGCAGCGCGTGGCCGTGGCCCGGGCTTTGGTTACCCAGCCCACCATTCTCCTCGCCGACGAACCGACCGGAAACCTCGATTCCAAAACCGGCGTGGAAATCATGGAGCTTTTCGAAAACCTCTACCAACACGGCCACACCATCATCCTCGTCACCCACGAAGACGATATTGCCCGGCATGCCCGGCGACTGGTCCACCTGCGCGATGGGCTGATCGAAAGCGACCGGCCGATCCCCCGCCCCTGATGCTCCGGTTTCTCCGCAACCTTCGGATCGATCTCAGCGAAAGCATTCAAATCGCTTTCGAGCAGTTGCAGGTCCACAAGGCGCGTTCCGCATTGTCCGCGCTCGGCGTGATCATCGGAGTCTGGGCGGTCATTCTCATTGGGGTGTTCATCAATGGGCTCGATCAGGGCGTGCAGAACAGTCTCAACATGCTTGGGGGCGATTTGCTCTACGTGGAGAAGCAGCCTTGGCGGGAAGTGGGCGACGACTGGCGACGCTACCGAAACCGGCCAAATCTCGAGCTGCGTTACGCCGATCAGCTCAACGAGATCATCGCCCAGTCGCCCAACAGCGGGTTGGTGGTTGCTGTGCCCGTGCTCGGATCGCGGCGAAACATCCGAGCGGAGGACCGTTCCGCCACCGGCATCCAGCTGCAGGGAACGAACTCGGATTTCAACTACATCAACACCGCGGACATCGAAGTCGGGCGATTTTTCACCTTCAGTGAAGCAGCATCCGGCCAAAACGTAGTGATTCTCGGATACGGTGTGGCCGAGGCACTTTTTCCCGGCGGAGTGGATACGGCCATCGATCAAACGGTGCGCATCGCCGATATTCGTTACCGCGTCATCGGGGTATTCGACGAGCAGGGTTCCTTTCTCGGAATGCACAATTTCGACAACATCGCGGTCATGCCCCTCGCCTCCATGCGGCGGTTCCAGTCGGCCAGCCACCGCTGGGTACAGATTTCGATCCGTGTCATGAAGCGGCCGGAGGTATCCACTGCCGACGCACGCGACGAGATCATCGGGGCGATGCGCCGGGTCCGGGGATTGATGCCCACGGAGGAAAATGATTTTGAGGTGAATGCCTCCGACACGGTGGAAGACCGGATCGGCCCGCTGAAGTCCGGTGTCGCCCTGGCGGGATTTGGCATTACCAGCCTGTCCCTCTTTGTGGGGGCAATCGGAATCATGAACATAACCTTCGTCAGCGTGAAGGAACGGACCAAGGAAATCGGCACGCGCCGGGCGATCGGTGCGCGTCGGGGCAGCATCCTCATTCAGTTTCTGACCGAATCCGTTTCCGTCTGCCTCCTCGGCGGTGTGATCGGGCTCGGACTAGCGTTTCTTTCGCGACTCGCCTTGGCCCATTTTCTCCCCGATTTTCCCGCTTCGCTGTCGACCCTGCTCATCTTTGTGGCGGCGGCGGTCTCAATCGGAACCGGTGTGCTTGCCGGATTCGTCCCCGCGCTTATGGCATCACGCCTCGATCCAGCCACCGCGCTGCGCCACGAATGAAACCGCCACGCACAGGAATCCGCCCCGCTGATCTTCTCCGGCTCGCGCTGGCATCGCTCAACGCGAACCTCGTCCGCTCCAGCCTGACGGTGCTGGGCGTGGCCATCGGGGTGTTTTCAGTGGTCGGCGTGATGACGGCGCTCTCCGCGGTTCGGCAAAGCATTGATACGAGTCTGAATGTCTTTGGCGCCAATGTACTTCAGGTGCAACGCAACCCGGCGGTCCAGCTCGGTGGTCCCAACTGGTCGCGCGGCCGGCCTCCCGTCTCTCCGCGCGAAGCTGCCCATTTCAAGAGCCTGATGGATGAGGAGGGCATCGCCACGACCTTGGTTGCGATTGATACCGGCGAGCGGTTTCGTTATGGCGAGCGCCGGACCAATGCCAACAAACGCATCGTCGGCACGAACGAAAATTACCTCCTCACCCATAAGTACGACATCGACTACGGCCGCAATCTCACCGCCGCAGATATCGAATTCAACCGGCCGGTCTGCGTGATCGGGGCCGAGATTGTGGACGAACTGTTTCCCAGCGAAGACCCGCTCGACAAGGTCATCGTGATCGACGACTCCCGCTACACCGTGATCGGTGTGCTTGAACCGCGCGGAGAAGTGTTTGGCCAGTCCATGGACAGCGTGGCACTCGTGCCGATCAACCGTTTTGTCGCCAACAACTGGCACCGCTGGCGCTCAATCGATCTCGCGGTGCAAGCACCTTCGCCGGAAACGATGTCCACCATTGAGGATATCGCGGTGGGCAACATGCGCCTCGTCCGGGAATTGGCCCCGGAAGAACCGAACAACTTCGAAATTGCTTCCAATGAAGCGCTGCTGGCGGCCTTTGCCCGCATTGCCGTGATTGTCGGAACCGTCGGTCTTGGCGTCAGCGCGATTGCCCTCGTCTGTTCGGGCATCGGCATCATGAACATCATGCTGGTCAGCGTGACCGAACGCACCCGCGAGATCGGCATACGAAAGTCGCTTGGCGCACGAAAAAAGAACATCCTTTCGCAGTTCCTGCTCGAGGCCATTTTTCTTTCCGAAGCCGGCGCGTTGGTTGGGATTGCCTGCGGAATCTTCACCGGAAACCTGATCGCCATCCAGTTTGGCGCGACCATGATCATTCCCTGGCTCTGGATGATGCTGGCGGTGGGCGTCTGCAGCGCGATCGGTATCGGATTCGGCTTTTTTCCCGCGTGGCGGGCCGCGAATTTGCATCCTGTCGAAGCCCTACGTTACGAGTAGGCAACGTTTTCCATCAGGGCTTGCACCGCAGATCGCGCCTGACAGTGGTTCGGGCATGCGCCTTTATCTTCTGCGTCACGCTCAGGCCGAAACACTGGAACCCGATGATCAGCGTCCGTTGACCCGTCGCGGGATTCAAGACGTCAAACGGCTCGGTCACCTGCTCCGGAAACGGCCCGTTTTCAAACCACACGCGATCTGGCACAGCCCTTTCGAACGAGCAACCCAGACCGCTCACCTTCTGGCGAAGGAAACCGACTTTTCCGGACCGATGATCGTACGGGAAGACTTACTACCGGAAGCGCCGCATCGTCCCTGGGTGAAAACCTGCAACCTGATGAAAGAGTCCGTGCTCATCGTCGGCCACAACCCGCACCTCGCGATGCTCGCAGGACGGCTGCTCGGCGGTGAAACTTACCCGGTCGAAGTTGAATTCAAGAAATGCGGCATGATGTGCCTCCAGCGGCACCGTCCCGTCAGTCCATCCATGCCACCTCAGTGGACCCTGCGCTGGATGCTGGTCCCCCACTTGCTGCGCTGACAGTCTATTTTCCCGTCTGCTCCAACCATCGTCGGTGGAGATAAAGACCTACGTGGACCAGCGAATGGCTGATGGCACCGTTGACCGCCATGTCGTCGACCACCGCCGGTGGTCGCGTCGCCACCTCCAATTCCTCATGGGGATCCCAAGCCATCGTCCCGCTGGGGCGGGCGTTGGGAAATAAGAAAAAGTGGCAGCAGTTGTCCATGATCGCCGGGTTCGGATTCACCTTTCCGAGTGAAATCACTTCGCCAGCCTGATACCCGCTCTCCTCTTCCAGTTCCCGCCGCGCGGCAGCCGCGGGATCTTCGCCGGGGTTGATGCAGCCGGAGGGAAATTCCCAAGTCAACTCGCGCAACCCAAACCGGAACTGCCGAACCAAGACCCACTCGCCCTCCGGAGTTTGCGCCATGGCCACCGCCCAATCCGAGGCATTGATCACAAAAAAGTCGTCTCCGGCAGCCCGTTCCGGATGACGAAAGTAGTGCCGAAATACCTGATACACCCGGCAATCCGCCTCCAGCCTGCGCCCTTCCTCGATCCACAATGCCGGCGGTCGTCGGCTGGACTGATCACTCATCCCGAACAACTATTGCTGCGGGATGGCAATCTGCTGGCCAATTCGCATCCGGCGGGGATCCACGTTAGGGTTAGCCGCCATCAACTGCGAAAGAGAAATGCCATAACGGGAAGCAATCGAGCTCAGCGTGTCTCCCTGGGCAACGACATGAAATCCGCCGTCCGGAGCAGCCACCGCATTGCCCTCTGAGCTTCCACCCCCGGATTCGGCTGTGGCTTCAGCTCCACTGGCACGGGTTCCCATCGCATTGGCAGCCGCCCGGCGCCCCCCGGCCGACTGAAAAGTCTGTATCAGCTCTTCCAAACGGGCCGTCGTCTCATTGAGCTGAGTGCGGTTGGCGGAAACTTCGCGGGATACGCCTTCGAAAGCGCGTTGAGTCTGATCGCGCATTTCGCGGTCAGTGCGCTGGAGTGCAACCTGAGCCGAGCCCATCGCGCCCATCCGCTCCTCGACGCTCGCCAGCTGTTGGGAAACCCGGGAAGCCTGTTCATCGAGGCTCGCTTCGACCGCTGACAGCCGTTCCGTGGTTTTATCCGGACGGGAGGCCAGTGAATCCTGATAGTCCTTGAGGGCGTTGCTCGCCTGAGCCCCCATGTAGATCCCGGCCAAGCCGAAGACGATTCCGATCAAGGCAATGACCATTGCCAGTAACGGCAGCTTGCTTCCACTTCCCTGGTCCGCCGCTTCCGATTCCAAACCCGAGGGGTGCGCTTCCAAATCGTCCATAAAGGTGGGACGGTAGCTCTTCGCGCCTGACAGGCAAGGATATAGCGATTCTTTGCGGTCTTTACCTTGACATCTCCAACCGATTCTTCGCCCAATGTTTCAACGCTGTGGTTTTTCAGACCATGGCCCATGATCGGCGGGGCGTAGCGCAGTCTGGTAGCGCATCTGCTTTGGGAGCAGAGGGTCGCAGGTTCGAATCCTGTCGCCCCGACCATGGGACGCTCTTGCGGGCGTTAAGTGATTCCCGGCTTTGTTTCTCGTCGGTTTCCGGGGTTGTCAGTCCAAAAGCGAAGGACCATCCTTTTCCCTATGGACCTTACCATGGACCAGTTCGTGACCCGGAAGAAACCGATGTATCCCCCGGGCGAGGCGTTGAAAAATTACCTCGCACGCTACAATCGGCGCTTCGAACTTCCCGTTTCCTATTCCCGGCTCACGGAATGGCAGGAAGCCATGCCGCTCTACGACAAGGACGGCTCGGATACCCTCTGGCGCACCCTTATCTATCGGCCCGAAGTCATGCGCCGCTTGGTCAAGCACCTCAGCGCGCTCTACGCGATGCTCAAGACCGAGGGCGACGCCTCATTCGTCGATCACCTCTACGTGGACCGGATCGACTACTGCACCTTCGGCAACAGCAATCCGTTTCGTATCCGCATTGTTAATGCCTACAACGACAATCAGGATTATTACTACATCAAAAAGCTGGATGCTTCCCGCATTTATGGGCTCGAATTCGAGCACCTCCTGACGCCCCATCGCATGCACTATCTGGTGGCCGACGATCTCCTCGTGGAGGAACACATTGTCGGGATTCCCGGAGACGTTTTTGTCGAGCGCTGGCTGGGCAATGAAAACCTCAACCGAACACGGCTCGCGAAGGAACTGATTAAATTCAATGAACGCTGCTTTGTGCGGCTGCTCGGCGACATGCGGGCCTATAATTACGTGGTCGAGATGACTCCGGACTTCGAAAACGTGCAGATCCGGATCCGGCCGATGGACTTTGACCAGCAATCCTACAGCGGTCGGATGAACTTTTACCGCCCGCAGTTTTTCAAGGACAACAACCCGCTGGTGAAATTTGTCCTCGACCGCATCAACGTTCCCACCGCCACCCAGTATCAACGCGAAGAACAGGCATTGATCTACCGGCGGATCGGATTGGTCCGCGACCGCATCAACCTGCTGCTCGACAGCATGCGCCAAAACAAGTTGTCCACGCCCGAGAAGGTTCTGGAACTGCGATCCAGCCTGGCCGACCATTACCAGAACAAGGCTTTCCTCTCCTGCGAAAACATGGGTGCGCTCCTCGACCAGAGCCTGATTCAGATCCGCGACAACCTCCAAGGCATGCGCGCCAAAGGCCGCGCCTTTTTCGATACTTGAAACGAGCTCCGAAGGTCCTCCATGGCAGGAGCTGATGGGCAACGAAGGTCCAGCAGGAGCTGGACCCTCCATGGCACGGCTGGAGGGCGGCGCTCCCGCGGCGCTTGATCGGGGCACGGTTTGAGGGCGTCGCTCCTGCGGCGCTTGATTGATGCGGCCTTCCGCGAATTACAGGGCGAAAGAGACAACCGACACCCCAAAGGTCCAGCGGGAGCTGGACCCTCCATGAAGGCACGGCTGGAGGGCGACGCTCCTGCGGCGCTTGATTGATTCGGCTTTCCGCGAATCACAGGGCGAAAAGAGACAATCGACACCCCGCAGATCCAGCGGGAGCTGGACCCTCCATGAAGGCACGACTGGAGGGCGACGCTCCTGCGGCGCTTGTTGGCGCCACCTCAATCATGCCATTCGAGAGGATGGATTTCGCCTTGAAACGGCCACGCATCCGCATCGGCGACCAAACCCGCCGTAACAGGATTATTGCGGATGTAGTGCCATTTCTCGCTGTATTGAGCACCGTTTCGCATTTGCGTATCCCAGAAGTCGCGAAGCCAGACGGGTTTGTCTTCAGGGTAGGGCCAAGCCAGACTGGCTCGGGATTTCCAGAAACGAATCCATGCTTTCAGATCCGAGGGTTCAAAGAACCCCGGCGCGCAAAGAAAATGGAGGTGGTCCGGCATCAACACGAAGCGGCCAACCTTCCATTCTTGATGTTCTTTCCACAACCCGGACAACAGAGAAAGGATTTGGTCCCGAGCGAGCAGCGGACGGCGATTCCTCGTGCAGACCGTCACAAAGATAATATTCGCCCGGTTCCCCACCTGCACTGGCGGGTGATGCGGCGGGCGCTTGCGATAGAGCGACACGGTCCGAGTTCAACCGCCGCGAGCTCGGCTGACAAGAAAATCCAACCCACGCCCCGAAGGTCCAGCCGGAGCTGGCCCCTCCATGGCACGGCCTGGAGCGGCGCTTGATTGATTCGGCCTTTCGCGAATTACAGGGCGGAAAGAGACAACCCACGCCCCGAAGGTCCAGCGGGAGCTGGCCCCTCCATGGCACGGGCTGGAGGGCGACGCTCCTGCGGCGCTTGATTGATGCGGCTTTCCGCGAATTGCGGGGCGAAAGAGACAACCGATGCTCCGCAGATCCAGCGGGAGCTGGACCCTCCATGCCACGGGCTGGAGGGCGACGCTCCTGCGGCGCTTGGCTCCTGCAGCGGGCGCATCGGGGCTTGATCTTCCACCGCTGGTTTGATCGACTGCGGGCGTCTCTCGCTTCGCATCATGTCCTATCGCAGGTCTTTCGCGGGTAGCGCTGTCCCTACCTGTCTTCGTGGGTCAGCCGCTCAACCGACGCTGATTCGCCCTCCGGCTTGGCGGACTCGTACGCCCGCTTGTCCAAGGCGTACCCACCTCCGTTGGCACCGTACCCACCCTTGGCCAGGCAGTACCCACGCTGGGCGGAATCGTACCCACTGTTGGCCAGAAATTACCCACGCCGCGCCGAAGCGTACCCACCGTTGCGGATGCCGTACCCACCCCCGGCGAAACAGTACCCACGCCGGACGACGCCGTACCCACCATTGTCGACGCCTTACCCACTCCCGGCGAAACAGTACCCACCGCCAGCGACGCCGTAATCACCGTTGTCGAGAGTGCACCCACCCTTGGCGAAGCCGTACCCACCAGCGCGGCTCCGGACGACACCCTCACTACGCTTTCACCCTAAAATAAATCAGAAGAAAGGAAACCTCATGAAACAGCCGCGTTACCCCACCAAGACCATCCTCGCCGTCGCGCGCGTCACCCACGGCAACGCCCTGCAGCATATCGACCGCTTGGCGCTCTTCGGGATCACCCCGGCATTCCTCGACGCCTTCGACAGCCAGATCGAAGCAGCCGACGCCGTCCACACCCTCGACCAGAAACGGGTTCACCTGCGGGAAATGACAATCGAGAAGGAGGAGGTCCTCGGTGCCGTGGTCGACTGGGCGGTCGATCTCCGCATGCGGCTGCAGTTTGCCTACGGACAAAATTCAGCCCTGGCCAAGCTCTTCCCTGCCCGGGCCTTCAACGCCGCCCGCAACAGCGAAGCCGCCATGAACGAGGTCTTCGACGCCGTGCTTCAGCTCGCCCGTGATCACGCCACGCAACTCGCCCCGTTTGGTCAGGACGAAACCGTGCTCGCCGATGGAGAAACCCTGCACGAAGCGCTCAAACAAGCCGACGCCGAGCAGGAAGCCGAAAAGCAAACCGGCAAAAGCACCACCCGCGAACGCTGGGCCGCCCTCAACCAGCTCATCCACGACATCAACCGCATCAACCAGACCGGCCGCCGCGTCTTCCGCGACGACCCCACCCGCCACGTGCTCTTCACCACCAAATGGCCCCGCCGAGCCACCGGCTCCCTCGAGCAGGACATCCCCGAAGAAGAAATCGAGGACGAAGAAGCCGTCGCGTGAAACGGAGGCGGCTCCCACGGGAGACGGGAGATAGCAGATAGTTAGTCAGTCAGCCAAGTAACAGCAAACCACCCACGAGGCGGCGTTCCAGCGCCGCCTCGTTTTTTGGGGTGCTTCTTTAAAATTTCGCCTCTCTAGGAAATGAGATTGCAGAACGTTTACTAGGGGGTTTTCTGGAGCCAGCGCCATAGATCGTTCGACGTCTCCCCGCGTGGATCCTCTTACCAATCTCTCTCGTAGCCTCATGAATAGAATATACCAAGGCCGGATCTCCCGAGTCGAAAAACTCGCGCGTGCTGGAGACAAAAAACAGATAGAGGAATGGTCGCCCCTTCCTGAGGGCGAACAAATGGTCTGGGCTCATCACGTGCTTTTTCAGGATGCAACAAACTACTACCTGGCCGCGCTTCTCAGCTTGGCTTCAGAGCCGGACAATCCGCTCTTCGTGATCCGGCAGCGACTTTCGCCTGAGGATCCCGAGCTGGCCCGAGACCAGATCTGGAAAAGCTTTTCCCGCCGCGGCAGTAAACGCAAAGGCTTCGTGGAGTCGCTCGGGCGGCACCTCGGTTTTGATCCGCACACCGCGACTCCAGACGACGTCTTTCAAACAATCCTGCGAGACAACGAAGCTTCAGCTCAAATCCGCGACCTCGCTCTCAAGGAGCTGCTCGCCGAATGCAACGGCGAAGGGGCAATACAGCAGAAAGGGAGGGAAATGCTTCCGCGTTTCTGTTGGTCCGACTTCAGCGGGTCGTACCCACATGCGGCCACAGCGCGAGCGAGGGAAGAAAACACCCTTCGTCTCCACACCGAGCTGCACGAACTGGATTCTCCCTCCGCGCTCACAGCTTTCGCGGTTGAAGTTGACCTGGGCTGGGTAGTGAACCTCGACACTTCCAAACCCAATCTGAGCGAGGAGGATTCGCGCGAGCGCTTGATAAAAGCTGTCGATCACTTTGCTCAGGCATTTGGTGGGCGCGCCACTACCAAGCTGGGGGAGCGCGCCCGCGGCTTTCTCCAGTCCAAGCCTCAGTCGGCGGCAAACCTTCAGACGCTGCGCGAGCGAATCGCGGTTCTGGGGGCGAACGAGCTTCCTTCCATACCGCGGAATCGCAAAAGCATCCCCGATCGCTCGGAGGCACTCCTGCTCTTCAAATATTTCCCCAGCCCATTTACCGCAGACCTTCTTCGGCTCAGCTTCCCCGTCCTTGATGCGAAAAAACGCCAACGGGCCAGCCGAAATCAAGTGGACAACAGTTTCCTCCGTTTCGGTGACGACCCGATCAAGCTGGCTCGCGGAAAACGCGGCTTTGTTTTCCCTGCCTTCACCTGTTTGCCGAGCTGGAAGGATGCTGTCCCGGGCCAACCTGCTTGGAAGGAATTCGATATCGCCGCATTCAAGGAAGCGCTGAAAGCGATTCACCAGATCGAGACAAAAAGTGCCGAGCGCAAGGCCGAACAGGCACAACTGGAGCGTCTACTCGACTGCATGGAGGGTCGGGCAAAGTGGTTCACGACAGACGAATCCGAAATGCCACGCCCCGTACTCATCGCCTGCGATCCCCGTATCAAACAACTCGAGAAGATCCAACAAAGCCTCGCATCCAGTGATGACTCTTTAGATGAAGAGCTACGCGAATACGGGATCCGCTCTCGCACCATCCGTGGGTTCCGTGAGTTGGCCACGATCTGGCGCCAAAAGACTCCTCCCGGTACTCCTAAAGGAACCAGCCACGCCGATCAGCTGAAAGAAATCCTTCGCGAACATCAGACCAAGAACCGTGATTCCATGGGCTCCGCCCGTCTTTTTGAAGAACTCACCCACCCCGAAAATTGGCATGTGTGGCTGGAGCCATCGCCCGAAGAGATGCAGGCATGGCGGAATGCCCTCCCGAACTCGGCTGACCGATCCTTGGATTTTGCTCCCGATCCGCTAACAGCTTTGGCACGACGCCTTGAGATCGAAAGAGAAATCAGCGAACTCGACCGTCCGGTTCGGCTAACCCCGGCCGATCCCCGGTATTCACGGCGTCAGTTCTATTTCTCCGACGTGGTCAGTTTCTCACAACGTGGCAACTATCGCCACGACACTGCGGCAATGGCCGTCACTGTACCCATCGCGGTCGAGACGGATCAAGGATGGATCCAGCAACGTGTTCGCCTTTGCTATGCCGCACCGCGCCTGAAGCGGGATCGACTTCGAGCGGAGGACGGTAGCTTGGGCTCCACCGCCGGCTTTCATCAGCCCATGATGGAAGCCTTGGGTGTTCCGCCAGCAGTGCCCAAAGACCTTTCAAAGCTCGCGGTTGCACTCATGCCAGAGGGGCTCCCCGACGAATCGGGTCGCAGCCGGCTGTTTCTCAACTTTCCGATCGAAATCGATACTGCACCGATTCGACGCCACATCGGGAAAGCCTCCGCGTGGGACAAGCAGTTCGCGTCCGCAGACGGAAAGAACATGTACCTGCGCTGGCCCAGCCTCACCTCCGGACTGAAATCGCCACCCCAAAAGTGGTGGTGGGAAGACCGACGTTCTTTCACGGTGCTCGCAGTTGATCTTGGGCAGCGATTCGCGGCCGCCCTCGCACGGCTCGAGGTGACAGGCGATGCCCCTTCTCGCGAGAAGCCCGGCCGCTTCATCGGACGTAGCGGTGAGACCTCGTGGCATGTGGGCGGTTTGCGCACCGCTCTTGTCCGACTGGCCGGCGAGGATGCCCAGTTGGTGGAAAAGGGGCAGCGACGACAGGAGCCTTTCGGTTCAGCCGGTCGCCCGGCCGATGCCGCGGAGGTGGAAGAGGCTCGTGAAATTTGCCGACGCCTCGCGTTCGACATGGATGATCGCATTGGTGGGGCAAACACGCAGGGATCACAACTCAAACGGTTTCCTAGCTTCCCGGAGTTAAACGACATCCTCTTGATCGCCCATCGCCGCGGGGTGGCGAGGTTGCGGCGCTACCAACGGACTCTTCGTACTCTCCACGACGACGCGAAAGCCGGGTTGATTCAATATAACGAGTTGCGAGCAAGCGGGGACGAAGATCTGCCTTCAATAAAAGATGCATCCAGCGCGAAGGCACATCTCGAAGAAGCCTGCCACCGGCTGCGCGGGACGCTGAGCGAAACCCTTGTCGACATCGCCGGTCGGGTCGCACCCTCGCGGGATCGCCGCTGGATCTGGGAACAGGCGAAGAAAGAAGGCCCCGCGAATCATTGCCTCGTCCGTTCGCCTCCCCTTCCCCAACGCAATCGGGGAGTACGGCTAAGAGGACAGCGAGGTCTGTCCATGGACCGCATTGAGCAACTGGAGGAACTGCGCCGTCGAGCTCAGGCGCTCAATCGTGCCCTTCTCAATGACGATCCTTCGAAGGCAACTATCGGCGGACCGCTCCGCGGGCTGGACCTGCCCGACGCCTGCCCGGAAATCGGCGAAAAGATTCTTCGGTTGAAGGAGGAGCGCCTCAATCAGACCGCCCACCAGATCGTTGCCGAAGCCCTCGGCCTTCGACTCAAGCCCCCAACCAAATCAAAAGCTCAGCGGCGAGACCGCGACATTCACGGAGAGTATGAGAAAGTGCGGGAGCCGGTGGACTTCATCGTCCTTGAGGATCTCAGTCGCTACCTGAGCAGCCAAGGGCGAGCTCCAAGCGAAAACAGCCGGCTCATGCGTTGGTGCCACCGGGCAGTATTACACAAGCTCATTGAGCTCGCCGAACCTTATGGCATTCCGATTCTTCAGACCAATCCCGCCTACTCCTCTCGATTCTGTTCCCGCTCGGGAGTCGCGGGATTTCGCGCTGTTGAAGTCACACACGCGAGCCGCTACGCGTTTCCGTGGAAACACGAACTTGCTCAATACGAACGTGTCTGCTCCGGCGACCTGAAACCCGAACCCCATCGCCGAGCACGGCTGGAGATGACGCACCTGCTGTTCGCTCAGCTTGAAAAGCTGGAAGCCACCCGGACCGGCAGACCGCCCCGCAGCTTGCTTGCACCCCAACCCGGAGGGCCGATTTTTGTACCTTCGCGCGGTCCGACGACGAATGCCGACCTTAACGCGGCCATCAACCTCGGCCTGAGGGCGATTGCCGAACCCTCCGTCCTCGACGTTCATGTCCGCATCGTGTCTGCCGCCGACAATGGCACTCTCAGGACACTCGCCAAGAGCCGCCACGCCGCCGCCCGCTGGGGTGTCAAGGGACGTCTCATTGAAATGCACAAACCGGAAGAGCTCGCGCGGCTGCTCAAGGAATCGCGGCAGCCCAACTTTTTTGTCGATCTCGGGTGCGACGCGGACTTCCAACGGGCGCGCGTTGACGGCATCGGCGAACCGATCGCAAGCGGCAAAGGGCTATGGGGCTCCTTGCGGCAGAAAGAATGGAGAATCATCAACCGCCTCAACAACAACCGCCTTGAAAAGAAGGAATGGTTGGGCCACCGCCCGCTCCCGGAGGAGCCGGAACCCGTCTCGTCCTCCGGGTCTCCGTGGGCCGAAGACGACGACATTCCTTACAACGAATAGCTCATAAATCACCCCGTAACCCGATACCATTATGGCAGAAGCTCCACTCAACACGGTAGAGGAAAGCAGTCTTCAGCCGTTGGTTCCGGTCCGCCGGGTGCACAACTTCATCTACTGTCCACGGCTGGCCTACCTTCAATGGGTCGAAAACATCTTCGTCGAAAATGCGGACACCGCCGCCGGTGACGCCGTCCACCACCGGGTGGACAAACCCTCCGCCTTCACCGACGAAAAGCGGTCCGCGCTGGCGGAATCCCTCCCCGAGAACGCTCGACTGCGCAGCCTCCACCTAACCAGTGAACGGCTTCAGCTTACCGGGATTGTCGATTTGGTCGAAGGCGGCAGCGAGGGTTGCCGCATCGTCGACTACAAACGGGGATCCGCTCGCCAACTGGACACAGGCGAACGGATAGCGAAAGAATACGACGCTGTTCAAGTCGCCGCTCACGCGCTCTTGCTGGAAGACTCCGGAACGACCGTCGCGGGAGCGTCGATCTACTACGCAGCCGACCGCCGCCATGTCGAAGTTCCTCTCACGTCCGAACTGCGGGAGGCCACTCAGCTCGCCATCAAACAAGTCCGGGAACTCGGGAAAAGCAGCCGGCTACCCCCACCGTTGCGTGACGACCTGCGTTGCAACTACTGCTCTGCCTATCCCGTATGTCTGCCACGAGAGTCGGCGTGGTGGGCAGAGGCACGAGACCATGCCAGAACCAGCGAGCGCCAATTGTCCCTCCTCTTCGAAGAAACATCTGCCCAAGAAGACCCTGAAGAGATTCTTGATGAAACAACCCTGCCACCCCGCCCTGAACGAAGAGACGGTGAAATTTTGGTTGTACAGACAGCCGGAACCCAGCTTGGCCAGCAGGGCGGGGAGTTCATCGTTAGTCAGAAGCGCGTGGTCTTACGGAAGTTGCCCATTCACCAGGTACGCGCGATCTACCTCTATGGCGCGGTACAGATTACCGCTCAGGCGGTCCAAAGCTGTCTCGAACTTAACGTCGATGTTGGCTACTTTTCCGCCGCGGGACGCTACCTCGGGGCCATTCAGGGGCTTCCGGCATCCGGCATCGACGCGCGCAAAGGCCAATACACTCTTTTCGACAACGAATACTGCCAGCTCAAATTGGCCTCAGAGTGCATTCGAGCAAAGATTCGTAACCAGCGGGTCATGCTCATGCGCAACGGCGACCCCTCCAAAACCATTCTTATCCGCCTCACCCGTGCCGCCGAGCAAGCCGTCGTTGCCAATAGCATAGAAGAGCTGCGTGGCGTCGAAGGGGGTGCGGCAGCCGCCTACTTCACCCAGTTCTCCTCAATGTTGAAATCCGAGGGGCGGATGGCATTTGATTTCAAGAACCGTACCCGGCGTCCGCCCCGCGATCCGGTCAATGCCCTCCTGTCCCTCGGGTACTCGGTTCTCGCAAAGGAACTAACCGGTATTTGCCACTTGGTAGGCCTCGATCCCTTTTGCGGTTTCTTCCATCGCCCGAGGTATGGCAGGCCTGCCTTGGCGCTCGATCTTATGGAGGAGTTTCGTCCTTTAATTGCCGACAGTGTCGCCATCAGCCTCGTCAATCGGGGTGAAGTCGACGAAGGCGATTTTTCATTCAGTACCCGCGGTGTCGCTTTAAACGACCGAGGGCGCCGCCGATTCTGGGAGGCATGGTTTCGACGGCTCGACACCGAGGTGACCCATCCTCAATTCGGATACAAGATGAGCTACCGACGCATGATGGAAGTTCAGGCACGGCAGCTCTGGCGCTACACCCGTGGCGAAGCGCTCCACTATCACGCCTTCACCACCCGATGAGCCACCCTCGACTGCGCTACCTCGTGTGCTACGACATCGCCCACCCCAAACGCCTCCGGCGAGTGGCCCGCACCTTGGAGAGCTTTGGCACGCGGCTGCAATATTCGGTTTTCGAATGCCCCCTCGATCAGCTCCGGCTCGAGAAGCTGAAAGCAGCCCTCTGGGAGATCATCCACCACGACAACGACCAAGTTCTATTCGTATCACTCGGCCCCGCCGCCGGAGATGCGACGTTCATCATTGAGTCACTCGGACAGCCTTACACGGTTCGCAGTCGGGTGACCATTGTTTAGCGCCCAGCGCCACTTCCGGACTTGCGTGGTCACAGATCAAGCGCATGCTCCGTCTTCGGCCACGGCCAATGTTCACTCCGACTCCGCCATTGTCTGGAGGAGGTTCTTTGAAAACGCGAGCGCCCCGGTGCGGGCACAATCCTTGGCGCGCGCTCGCAGCCCGCTCAGGATGCGCCTTGCCCGGCAATGCGAGTTCCTCGGTTCAGTCAGACTGCAACGAGGAACTTCCCGCACTCGCAAAGCGAAGCACAAGTCGTTGATCTGCGCCGCCATCCGCGAGCGCCGTTGAACGCCTCGCGTTTCCGAAGAGCTTCAGGCGGGCGATCGTTTGCGCGCCTACAAGGAGACGTCCCGTTGAACGCCTCGCGTTTCCGAAGAGCTTCAGGCGGTCCAAGGTTTCGCGGTCTATCCGAGCGCGATTCTGTTGAACGCCTCGCGTTTCCGAAGAGCTTCAGGCGGCAACGTCCCCAATGCCTGACCAATAGCACCTTGCGGTTGAACGCCTCGCGTTTCCGAAGAGCTTCAGGCGGGCAAACGCCATCGTCAAGACGTATGAGAGCGCAACGTTGAACGCCTCGCGTTTCCGAAGAGCTTCAGGCGGTTTCGCCTTCCTTCAGGAGTGCGTCAAATCGTTCGCGTTGAACGCCTCGCGTTTCCGAAGAGCTTCAGGCGGACTGCGCAGGCCGGCGATGTCGACTATACTGAGCGTTGAACGCCTCGCGTTTCCGAAGAGCTTCAGGCGGGAGCGCGGGATCATGCTGATCCACCCGGACATCGGTTGAACGCCTCGCGTTTCCGAAGAGCTTCAGGCGGTCGTTTCAGTTGATGGTTTCTGCGGTGGAGCCGTGTTGAACGCCTCGCGTTTCCGAAGAGCTTCAGGCGGAACTCCCGGCCTGCCTTCGAGCAGGCGGTCGACACGTTGAACGCCTCGCGTTTCCGAAGAGCTTCAGGCGGTGGATTCCGACCCGGACTTCCGCTGCATCATCAAGTTGAACGCCTCGCGTTTCCGAAGAGCTTCAGGCGGGTTGACGCCGCGGAAACCTACCTGCTCGCAGAAGCGTTGAACGCCTCGCGTTTCCGAAGAGCTTCAGGCGGCGGGGTGCAACGGCCGTTATGCCGACGCGGGCGGCGTTGAACGCCTCGCGTTTCCGAAGAGCTTCAGGCGGGATCATCTCCGCATCGTCAACGTGCCCCCGCGCGTTGAACGCCTCGCGTTTCCGAAGAGCTTCAGGCGGTCAGCGTCACCGTCACCACTCCAGTCTCGCTGTGTTGAACGCCTCGCGTTTCCGAAGAGCTTCAGGCGGATGTGCGGGTTGGTGGTTTTGGTGCCGGGGTATGTTGAACGCCTCGCGTTTCCGAAGAGCTTCAGGCGGTGGGGGAGTTGCTCACCGGCGATGCGTCCTCTGGTTGAACGCCTCGCGTTTCCGAAGAGCTTCAGGCGGTTCTCGGTGAATCAGTCGAAGTCGCCAAGCTCTACGTTGAACGCCTCGCGTTTCCGAAGAGCTTCAGGCGGAATGCGCCCGCTCGCCACGCCTACGAAGACCTGACCGTTGAACGCCTCGCGTTTCCGAAGAGCTTCAGGCGGGCGGATTGCTGCGGTCAGCTTGGTGCGCTCTTTCCATGTTGAACGCCTCGCGTTTCCGAAGAGCTTCAGGCGGGAGTTAGTCGCACAGCAAAACGGGCACGGGAAAGCGTTGAACGCCTCGCGTTTCCGAAGAGCTTCAGGCGGAATCATTCCCCAGATCGCCATGCCGAAGGCTTCCTTGTTGAACGCCTCGCGTTTCCGAAGAGCTTCAGGCGGGAACCTAACGGCGAGGCAATTCGTGCCTTCCTGAAGGTTGAACGCCTCGCGTTTCCGAAGAGCTTCAGGCGGAGCCAGAGCGCGGTTGACCTCCGACATGGCCGGGGCGTTGAACGCCTCGCGTTTCCGAAGAGCTTCAGGCGGCCGCTGAAGGGCGTCATTTCGAAAGGGCTTGGGCGTTGAACGCCTCGCGTTTCCGAAGAGCTTCAGGCGGTGGTTCCCGACGCCCGCAACGCCAAGAAGCATTCAGGTTGAACGCCTCGCGTTTCCGAAGAGCTTCAGGCGGGCCGAAAAGGGCGGGCAGCTGAAGGCCAAGATCGGTTGAACGCCTCGCGTTTCCGAAGAGCTTCAGGCGGGAGATGCTGGTGCAAAAGGCCCTGCGGTCTGCCGTGGTTGAACGCCTCGCGTTTCCGAAGAGCTTCAGGCGGCATTCCGTTATGAGCTTGCGGATGCTTTCGCGATTAAGTTGAACGCCTCGCGTTTCCGAAGAGCTTCAGGCGGCCACGCTTCCTCAACGTATGTAAGCTCAAGGATTGTTGAACGCCTCGCGTTTCCGAAGAGCTTCAGGCGGCGAGCCCACTGACTGAAGTGCGGTGCGGTACCATGGGTTGAACGCCTCGCGTTTCCGAAGAGCTTCAGGCGGAAGGTGCAGACCCATGCCGGCGACGAGTGGAAGACGTTGAACGCCTCGCGTTTCCGAAGAGCTTCAGGCGGGGCGTGGGGCCGGTGGGTGCGCTGTGGATCTTTTGTTGAACGCCTCGCGTTTCCGAAGAGCTTCAGGCGGAAGAGATATAAGGTTTGGTAATTACACCACTTTCGCGTTGAACGCCTCGCGTTTCCGAAGAGCTTCAGGCGGAGGAATAAACGCGTCGAACCAACTCGTGCCAGTTCCAGTTGAACGCCTCGCGTTTCCGAAGAGCTTCAGGCGGTCTGGCAGCCGGACGTCTGGGCGCAAGGCCTGGCGGTTGAACGCCTCGCGTTTCCGAAGAGCTTCAGGCGGATTGGCAAAGCTCGCACTGGTTGCCGCCAGCCGCGCCGTTGAACGCCTCGCGTTTCCGAAGAGCTTCAGGCGGCGCAACACCGCCACCACATAGGCAAATATCATCGTTGAACGCCTCGCGTTTCCGAAGAGCTTCAGGCGGGCTGACAAACGCACAGGCAAACATCTCTGCCACCGTTGAACGCCTCGCGTTTCCGAAGAGCTTCAGGCGGCGCGAACACAGGCTATCCGGGGAGGTCCCAGACTTGTTGAACGCCTCGCGTTTCCGAAGAGCTTCAGGCGGCATGCCCTGCTTGAAGTTGCCGTAGTCGTTCGCCGTTGAACGCCTCGCGTTTCCGAAGAGCTTCAGGCGGAGCATACTGGGTATCTTAAGAAGCGCGGATATGTGTTGAACGCCTCGCGTTTCCGAAGAGCTTCAGGCGGCCGGAATGGTGGACGGATCTACCCGGCAGCTCAATGTTGAACGCCTCGCGTTTCCGAAGAGCTTCAGGCGGCAGCTGCTCCGCGATCTGGCCATCCGTCAGGTCGTTGAACGCCTCGCGTTTCCGAAGAGCTTCAGGCGGCAGGTAGTGCCGCACTGCTCCTCCCAAAACTTCGGTTGAACGCCTCGCGTTTCCGAAGAGCTTCAGGCGGTGCTCGCATTTCCTCCGCCACTCGTGCGGTTGCTGGCGTTGAACGCCTCGCGTTTCCGAAGAGCTTCAGGCGGCGCACAAGGATGTCACCTTTGATCGCCTTGAGTTGTTGAACGCCTCGCGTTTCCGAAGAGCTTCAGGCGGCGCGCGTGGGAGGAGGCCATTGCCTCAGCGATGGGCGTTGAACGCCTCGCGTTTCCGAAGAGCTTCAGGCGGCGCCCACGGCTGACCGAGCGAGAGCGCGACGCTCTCGTTGAACGCCTCGCGTTTCCGAAGAGCTTCAGGCGGCACGTCCCCCTGAGCACCAACCTCGGGATCGGCCGTTGAACGCCTCGCGTTTCCGAAGAGCTTCAGGCGGACAATCATTCTCGACAATGGCGGAGGCATCACCCTCGTTGAACGCCTCGCGTTTCCGAAGAGCTTCAGGCGGACAATCATTCTCGACAATGGCGGAGGCATCACCCTCGTTGAACGCCTCGCGTTTCCGAAGAGCTTCAGGCGGCATTCAAGGCCTCTGCAACACCACGGCAGGGGCCTTGTTGAACGCCTCGCGTTTCTCAAGAGCTTCAGGCGGATTCTGACGTTGCCTTTATCGTCGGTCTCTTCCGTTGAACGCCTCGCGTTTCTCAAGAGCTTCAGGCGGCTGCTCAATTCCGGGGCAAAAGGCGACTTGCTCCGTTGAACGCCTCGCGTTTCTCAAGAGCTTCAGGCGGTCTACGAACTCACAAACGACCTACGACGCTATAGTATGGTTGAACGCCTCGCGTTTCTCAAGAGCTTCAGGCGGAGTTATCTCCTTTCGCAGCGGCCTTGGCCCCGGCACGTTGAACGCCTCGCGTTTCTCAAGAGCTTCAGGCGGACCCGGCTGCCAAGGGGTGTCGTGAGGATGTCCTGTTGAACGCCTCGCGTTTCCCAAGAGCTTCAGGCGGCGGCGCTTCAAAACAGCAATCCCGGACATCGAACGTTGAACGCCTCGCGTTTCCCAAGAGCTTCAGGCGGGCCAGAGACGAAAAGATGCGTTGTGCGACCTTCTGTTGAACGCCTCGCGTTTCCGAAGAGTTTCAGGCGGGTGGGCGTATCAGTGGGCACGCCGGAGCGGGGGCTGGGTTGAACGCCTCGCATGAGCGAAGGGCTTCAGTTGGAGGATGGGTCGCCTAAGGGAGCGGAATAAACGCGGAGATTACCGGAAGGAGTTTGCTCGAGGGCGTGGATGAAACGGTCGTCCTCCGGATAGTCGGCCTGCTTCTTCGCGACCATCAGCTCGATCAGCGTTTCGAAATCGGTCGAAACGAGATGCCGGGCGATCGCCGCGGGCGTAATGCCGCGCTGGGCACACATTTCGGCGGCGGCCTCGCGCCAATTAGGGGCACGATGGCCTGGACCGGCGACGCTCTCGTTCCAAGCCTGCCAGGCGAGGAAGAGCAACAGCTCGAAACGCGCGCCGACGCCGGCAGCAGTGTCACTGCCCGGTCGCATGCCGATCGCGGCAACGTGCTGGAGGAGCGAAGAAAGCGGCTGAGGAGGAGACACCCTCGTAAGAACAAGGAACGGTCGGGCCGGGGCGAGTCGAAATTGATGGCAGCTGCAGTTCGTGTTTCAATCGAGCAAATGCTCGATGAAGGCCTGCCGGAGAAATACACCGTCGACCTTTTCGAAGCCAAATGCGGCGCGCTTTATCAGCACATTATCGAGAAATATCCGCAGCGCGACCTGACCGTTTTCTCGCATGACGTGGCGTAGGGGCGTAGCCGAATGCCGGCTGGAAGCTGGCGGTCCAAAACGCCATCCTTCAATTCAAGAATCGATGGGAAACGGAGATCGCAACCTGGAAGCCGCAGGCGGCTTCTGGTCTGGCTCTCTTCCAGTCCCTCTTCTCCCAAGTCTGGGTCAATGCCCAGATGGTCGCCGAGGCCGCAAACGTCTCCGCCCCGACCGCCTATAAGCTCATCGGACGCTTCGTCGAGCACGGCATCCTCCGCGAAATCACCGGGGCAAAACGGGACCGCCTTTTCCTTTTCGACCCCTACCTCAAGCTCTTCCAACGCTCGGCCTCCTGACCTTCCCGGATGGCCAACGCCTCACGGACTTTCCCGCGAGGGGACTCCTCTCAAGTCGACATGTTTCCACCCGTTTGACCCTTGAGCCTTGGTGCGTAGTCTATGTTTCACAGGAATCGAACACCTCAAGCAATGATCCCGTTTTCCTCCCGCAGTCATTCTCCGTTGACCCAATTCCACCTTATCTGCAGCTTGCTCGCGCTCTTCGCTTCTGGCACCCTAACGGCGACCGCACAAGGGCTCTCCGGGGCAGGAACCACGGTTGAAGGCGGGGCATTCTGGTTCGGCCGCAATGATGTGCGTATTCCCGGAGACGGCGGGACCCGATTTGATCTGCGGGACTTGATCGGAAACGGCCCGGAGCCTTACATCCGCCTCTATTCGGGTTTTGCCATCAATGAGCGGCACTTCGTCCGTTTGCTGATTGCTCCTTTGGAGGCAGAAGGAAGCGGCACGCTGTCGGAACCAGTGCAGTTTGAAGATGCGGTGTTTGCCGCAGGGGCTTCCACCAAGGCATTGTATCAGTTTAATACCTACCGGCTAACTTACCGCTACATGTTTCATCAGTCGGAAAACTGGCAACTGGGTGGCGGCGCGGCCTTGTTGGTGCGCGATGCAAAGATCCGCCTGGAGCAGGATACCCTTCGGGCCTCCAACTCAGACACCGGTTTGGTTCCGCTACTGCACCTTTATGTCTGGCATCGGCTGATCGACCAGATCGCGCTCGAATTCGACATTGAGGGCTTGGCGGCTTCCCAAGGACGCGCGATTGATGCCTCGCTCGCCCTACTCTATCGCCCGCGCGAAGATTGGACCGTTGCCGCCGGCTACCGGACACTGGAGGGCGGCGTGGACAACGAAGATACCTACGCCATGGCTTGGATCCACCACGCCTTTCTCTCGGCGTCGTACGCGTTTTAAAGGAACAAAGCGGAAGGGGACCGAATAACGCCCACCAGGGACGCTGCCATCTTGGCGGCAATGCGGGGAAGAGGCTCCCGACGGCTATTCGGAGGTGGCGCACCAATACCCCGATGCCGGCTGGAAGCCGGCGCTCCAAGTATTCCCGGCGCTCCCGGTATGTCTCGGCTACGGCAGCTTTAAGCAGACTTGTTCGCCGGGGCCGTGCACGCCTTCGATCAGGATACCTTCCACGTCGGCGGTCTTGGAGGGGCCGGTGACCCAGACGATATTGGGATCATCGCCGAAAGCGTCGATACCGTCGGCGACTGAGCGATGGATTGCCTGGGAAGGAACCGCGGCGATGTGGATCCAGGGGGCAAGGGCTCCCAAGCGGTTGCTGGTCAGCCGGTCCGTCAGGACGATGGTTCCGGTCTCCGCAATCACACCGGCGGCTCGGGTGATGCCAAATTGAATCTCGTCCACGGCCGCGCGCTCATAGGTGTAGCGAATCTCAAAATCTTTGGACAAGGGTTCACCCACCGCTTCGCGAAGCGCGGGATCACAATAGCCGACCTGCACCCCTTGCTTGGCTAAAAAGAGCTGAAGATCGGGGATCGTCTCCATGAAGAATCCGCGCACGGCCGACAAATTGGCCGCAAATGATTCCCAGAGATCGTCCCCTTGCAACCGGCGTTGTGCGACCCATTGTTCCGGGTCGATCGTCGGGCGCGCGGTGCGATGGTCATGGCCTTCGAGTGCGCGGCGGATGCGGGAAAAGATTTCAGTGCGGTCGTCCATAATGACTGTGGGGCTTCAAGCTCTAACGAGGATGCAAACAGGGAACTCCAGATCAGCCGCGGGAGGTTGGTTCCTTTGGTTGCGGCGACTTCTCGCGATTTTTCATCCAGCGGCGGAATCCGTTACCCTGCCACGCCGGCAAGGTGCGATCCTTGAGCCAGGTTTGCGCAGAGGGATGCATGAGGAAAGACGGCGGCAACACGTTCATGACGTGACCTCCGAGCAGGGCCGCTTTCCAGAAGGCTGGCCGGATTGCCATATTGGCCCACGGTCCCATTCCGGGCGCGGCAATCGTCGCTTTCGGTGCCTTCTCCTTCTTTCCGCGGTTACGCAATTTGAGCAACAAATCCGGGATGGGAATGTCGACCGGGCAGGCTTCATTACAGGCGCCGCACAAGGTCGAGGCTTTGGGAAGGTCGGCCAGCGCGGGGAAGTTATCCTTCCCCACCAGATTGGGAGCGAGGATTGCACCGATCGGGCCGGGATAGGTGTGTCGGTAGGCGTGGCCGGAAGCTTGGCGGAAGATCGGGCAGACATTGAGGCAGGCACCACAGCGAATGCAGCGCAAGGCCTCTTGGCAGTCGGAGGCGAGCGTTTCGGTGCGCCCGTTGTCGACAAACACCACGTGCATCGCCTCCGGGCCTTCCGGTTGCTCCGCGGATTTGGGGCCACGGACAAACTCGGTATAGACGGTGAGGTGCTGTCCGGTGGCTGAACGACCGAGCAGGTTCAGAAAAACGGCCAAGTCACGATCGGTCGGGACCAGCTTTTCAATGCCGACGACCGCAATGTGCACCTTGGCTCCCGCCAAGCCGAAGCGCGAATTCCCCTCATTGGTGGCAATGGCGATGCGTCCTGACTCCGCGGATACAAAATTCGCCCCGGTCATGGTGCCGGTGGCGGACAAATAGGCTTGGCGCAGCTTTTTGCGGGCGCGGCGGGTAATCGTTTCCGGATCGTCGTTATAGGCACCCAATCCGTGCTTCTCAAAGGTCTCCGCGATCTGCCGCCGGTTCTTGTGCACAATCGGGGTAACGATGTGGCTGGGATGATCGTCGTCGAGCTGGACGATGTATTCGCCCAAGTCGGTTTCGACCGTTTCGAATCCTTCTTTCTCGAGGTGGGGCCGGAGGTGAATCTCTTCGGTCACCATGCTCTTCGACTTGCAGATCCGGGTGACGCCGGCAGCGCGGTAAATCTCGGTGATCTGGCGGCGCGCGGATTCCGCATCGACCGCGAAGTGCACCTTGACGCCGTTTGCCTCCATCGCGGTAACGGCTTGTTCGAGGTACTGGTCGAGGTGCTCGAGCGTGTGTTGCTTGAGCATGCCAGCTTGTTTGCGCAGGTCGTTGGCGTGCGCGAAGTCCCCGAACAACATCGAGGCGCGGCTGAGCACCTTCTTGCGGCTGGCATCAATTACGGAAGTCCGAACCTCAGGGCTGAGATCGCGGGCAAAAACGTCGATTGGCTGGCGATTGGTCGGCATCAGGCGTTGGCGAGCGCGGCGGTTAGCAGCTCGGCGGCGTGTTGAATTTTCATCGGGCGGCCCTCTTTGTCAGCCAGCCCTTTCAGGTGCATGAGGCAGCTCAAGTCTCCGGAAACCACCACATCGGGAGCCGCCGCGAGCAGACGCTCGATCTTGATGCAGCCCATCGACTTGGAGATGTGCGGAAAGGTGACCGAGAAGGTGCCGCCAAAGCCGCAGCATTGGTCGCGCTCGGTCACTTCGACGAGCTCCAGTCCCTCAATGCTGCCAAGAAGGGTCTCCATGGCATCCCCGGTTCCCGTTCCCCGGGTGTGGCAGGAATGATGAACAGCTATCCGCGCATCGAGGCGACCGGGCCAGCGTTTGATTCCCAATCCATTGACAAGAAAGTCAAACAGCTCCCAGGTGCGGTTGGCCATCTGCTCCACTGCCGGCAGTTCGGGACGACCCGCGTATTGCAGCGGCGAGCCGTGAAAAACCATCGCGGCGCAGGATCCTGAAGGCACGATCACCGGCAAGTCGCCTTGGAAGACGCGGAGGGTGTGATTGACCACCTTGCGCGAATTCTCCCAGTCACCGCCGTTAAAAGCGGGCTGCCCACAGCAGGTTTGGGCCTCGGGAAAATCGATGGTGCATCCGACATGCTCGAGCGCCTCGACGGTGGAACGTGCGGCGTTGGCATAAAATGCATCACACAGGCACGTCGCCATCAGTTGCACGTGTTTGCCGGTGGCCCGTTGGGAAAGATCAATACTCATCGGTTCAGGAGTTCACGGAGGCGATCGACGGCTTCGGCCCAAACGGCGGAATCCATCGGCTCGAAAATGCGCGTCTCAAAAGATTTTTCAATGACGGAGCGCCCTTCGGCGAGATCGGAAATCGCACCAACCGCTTTCAGTTGGAGCAGCACATTGCCGAGCGACGTCGCTTCAACCGGCCCCGCAGCCACTGGCCGACCGAGGGCATTTGCCGTGCATTGATTGAGGAAGGCATTCTGGCTGCCCCCTCCGACAATGCGCAACGAGGGAAAGGATCGTCCGGCCAATTGTTCCAAGGATTCGAAAACTAGGCGGTATTTACATGCCAGACTTTCAAATGCGAGGCGGACAAAGGCCCCCGGCGTCTGCGGAACGGGTTGACCCGTCTCCCGGCAGAAGTCCTGAATGCGCCCCGCCATTCCACCGGGTCGCGCAAAACGAGGATCATCCGGATCAATGATCGAGGCAAAGGCCGGCGCTTCCGCAGCCAAGGCCAGAAGCCGTTCGTAAGAATAGTTTTCACCGTCCTTCGACCACTGCTCACGCAGCTGCTCGACCAGCCACATGCCACAGATGTTCTTGAGGAACCGGGTGGTGCCATCGACGCCCGCTTCGTTGGAAAATCCGGCATCGCGAGCCGCGTCGTTCAAGATCGGCCGGGGCGATTCGATCCCCATGATCGACCAGGTTCCGGAACTGAGAAAAGCAGGAGCCTCACTGGTCAATGGCGCACCTGCCACCGCCGAACCGGTATCATGCCCCGCTACCGCAATCACGGGAACCGCACCCAGCCCGGTCTCCTCCCGCACGTGAGGCAGGAGTTCGCCGAGAATGGTGCCTGGCTCGGTCACCGGCCGAAACAGCCGACGAGGAAGTTTGAGGGCGTCAAGCAGGTCATTGGACCACGCTTCGGTGCAGGGATTCCAGAGCTGGCTGGTGCTGGCAATGCTGCGCTCCTGAATTTTAACCCCGCACAACCAGTAGCTCAGAAGATCGGGAAGGAACAGCAGGTCCGAGGCAGCCTCCAGACGTCCCGCATCGCTGGAGCGTTCCGCATGGAGCTGGTAAATGCTGTTGAAAAACATGAACTGGATTCCGGTCTCGCCGTAAATTTTTTCGGCTGGAACCAGCTCGCGCACCTGTTCCATCGCCCCATCGGTGCGGCTGTCACGGTACTGGTAAGGATCTCCCAGCGAACGGCCATGGGAATCGAGCAGGGAATAATCGACTCCCCAGGTATCCACACCGATCCCGACGATGCGGGAACCATATTCCCGCGCCGCCATGCCCAGCCCTTCGAGGACCGAACGGTAGAGCGCGAGGATGTCCCAGTGATGTCCACTCGGAAGCCGTACACCGGCGGTCGGAAAACGATGCACTTCCTGGAGCGCAATCCGACCCTCGGACAGCGTGCCTGCGATAACGCGGCCGCTGGTCGCGCCAAGATCGATCGCCAGATAAACGGGAGGGGGCGTCATGGGTAGATGCGAAAACAGTAAAGGGTTCGAAGCAAGCAAGTCCGCACAAAGGCTCACATTTCGGTTTCAGCTAACGTCGTGCATAAGCCATGGTCGCGTTGCCAAGCAACGGTACCCTGCCGGTGCAAAAAATGCGCGACGCGGGAAAACCACGTCGCGCACAAAATGTAGTCGCCGGCGTCCGGCAGCTGTCCTCGAAGCCGTGCGCCAAGTTACCCGGCGACGACTTTCGAAAGGGTATCACTCAAGGCATGGGCCGAACGGACAAGCCCCTGCTTTTCTTTCGGCCAGAGTTCGAATTCACGGTGACCCATCACGCCGCTGCGGCCCATAATGGTGGGCACACTGAGCGAGATATTGCGGATGCCATAGCAGCCATCTTGACGGGAGGAAACCGGGAGCAAGGACCGTTTGTCGAGTGCCACCGCATGAATGACTTCGGCAATGGTCGCGCCAACGGCCCAACCGGCACCACCCTTCTTGCGGATGACTTCCGCGCCGCTACCTTGCGTGCGCTCGAAAATCGTCTTCTGGAAGTTCGGATTCCACTCCTTGAGTCCCGCCAACGGCAAGCCGCCAACAGTCGCAGAGGACCAGATCGGAACCATCGAGTCTCCGTGTTCGCCCAGGATCAAGGCCTTCACTTGGCCGGCCGGCAATTTAAGGGCTTCGGCGATCAGCGAGCGAAAACGGGCCGTATCAAGCATGGTCCCCAACCCGTAAACTTGGGAAGCCGGCACATCGAGTGTTTGGGTAGCGAGGTGCGTCAGGATGTCGACCGGGTTCGATACGACAAAAAAGTGGGCGCACTTCTTGTATCCGGCCTGCTTGATCGACTGAAGGATCGAGCGGAAAATGCTGACGTTACGATTGATCAAATCGAGGCGGGACTCATCAGGTTTGCGACGTGAACCCGCAGTGATGACATAGATGTCCGTGTCTTTCGCGCGTTCGTAGTCGCCGGCATAAATGCGTTGATCGCCCACGCTGGCCGCCCCGTGGAGCAGGTCGAGCGCTTCGCCTTCCGCCATATCCTGATTGGCATCAATCAGCTGGATGGAAGATACAATACCGCCGCATTGCAGGGCAAATGCCGCGTTAGAGCCCACACGGCCCCCAGCTCCAATAATCGTGATCTTCATAATAAATTCAGTCGTTCAGGTGGACGATGTCTTTCATCGTTCCGCTGGATGCAGCGGACACAAGCGGGAGGGCCTCTACGCCTTTCCGTTCATTTGTTGCCAAATGCGTTCAGTAATCAGGGCGACGATTTTTTCGGCTTCAGGATTTGGGAGCACACCGCTGTCACCGCTACAACCACAGCCGCAGTCGCCCTTCTTTTCCGGGATCGCGCAACTGCCAGCCTGGGCCGCATATCCGGGGCGAAACTCGCCGTTGTCGCACAGTTCGCACTCTTTCCACTGATCCCGATAGTCACTCATTCCGAGCGACTTGCGAAGCGTGATCAGATCCTTGGCCTGTTTGGCTGAAATCGGAGTGAGCTCTTTGCCCAAGGTCGATGCAAGCATCACCGTTTGGCAGTAAGCGTCGGTATTTTCCATCTTCCAGTAGGCATCTTCGAGGTCTTTGCCCCACGTGATGACCCCGTGGTTTTCCATCAGCACCGCCTGGTGATCGATGGCTACCTCGCCGACGGCCGCAGCGTTTTCCGGGGTTCCCGGCGTCTGATAGCGGCTGGACCCGATCACACCGAGAAACACTTCGGCCTCAGGAATGAGGCAGGTCGGGGGAGTGACCTTGGCCACGGCAAAGGCAGTCGCGTGCGGCGGGTGTGCATGGCAACAAGCCTTGGCGGCCGGTTGACGCTTCATGATCGCGAGGTGCGTCATGCATTCGCTCGTCCGCTTGTAGGTTCCGGCGAGCTGCTTGCCCTCAAGGTCGACCAAGCACATTTGCTCGGGAAGCATGAAGCCCTTGCTGATCAAGGTCGGGGTGCACAACACCATGTTGTCGCCCACCCGGATGGTAAGGTTTCCACCATTTCCGTCGGTGTAACCCTTTTCCCACATCCGGCGACCAATCTCGCACATGCGCCGTTTAAGGCGTTCGATCGGAGCGGACGCAAAAAATGCCTGGATGTCTGCGGGAGACTTCGGATCCGAGCCGGGCGTCCAATGATACTCATCATTCGGGACGATCGATCCCACCGCCGCTGCCGGTGCTGCCGCTGCCGCCGGGGTAGCGGACCGTTGGCCTTTGGTACGCGCTTTCGACCGAAGGAAGTCGCGCGCCATTGGAGTGAGCTGAGCCGAAGAAACGTCGGGGAGCGTTTCTCCGCGAGCGTGGATCGCTTCGAGATCCTTGAGCGTATAAAGCTTTTTCATGACACTGAAACAAAGTTGGGATCGAGGCTGACCTGATCGAGCAGGCAGCAGTTGTAAGCGTCGATCGGCATCGGCCGATCAAAAGGTCGGGTGGCTTCACCACCTTCGGAAAAACCGATTAAATCGCCGTCTCCTGCCCCCAGGTTGTCGTAAACCACCACCGTCGGATCGTCGGAGATACGGACATGTGACGTATCAGCCAGCGCCTTCCGATCACAGGGACTGACAATCAGCCAGCGGCCCCCACGGTATTCCGGGACCGCATCACTGAGGACGACCCGGCCAATGACCCGACCAATCCTCATGAGGGCACCTCCGCTTGGTCGTCGAGAATCCCCAATACAACATTGCGGAGGGGTGTGGTGTCGTCGCCGATCTTGCTGGAGGCGGCGGCACCATCGGTGGTGACCATGACGAGTGAACCTTTTCCGGCCCCCAGCCAGTCGCACGCCAGAAAGAATTTTCCGGTTCCGACCAAGGCAGCGTCGACGGCCTCGCATAGAAGCAACCGGACACCGCGCATGCTCGCATGGTGCACCGTGCTGTGCGCGTGACCAACGACCCGGGCGTGCAGCATCGGAAGTTAGGCGATGTTGAGGTTGTCAACCAGCACGCAGCGGCGCGTGCGGGTAAAAGTCATCGGCGTGGTGATGCCTTCGCCGGTCGTGGTCGCCACCGAGAAGCTGGCGTAGCCTTCCCCGCCCATACCCAGACCCGCGATGCTGGCACCGTTCTTGACGAAAAGTGTGGCGTCGAGAGCACGCCCCATTTCGGTCATGTGGCGCACATTCATCGTGTGGATCATGGCGGAGTGCTTGTAGCCGTGCTCCGACTCCTTGGCCATCGCGATGGCTTCGTCGATATTGCGCGCTCGGACCAGCGGGATGCAGGGCATCATCTGTTCTTCCTGAACAAATGGATGCTCAAAATCGGTTTCGGCAAAAAGCAACTCGCACCGGTCGGAGACCCGGAGTCCGGCAACTTCCGCGAGGCGGGTGGCATCGGCACCGACCAAGTCGCGTTTGAGGACCGGATGAGAGCAACCGCCGCCATCTTCCTTAAACGTAAACGCTTCAGCGGTAAGCCGGTCGAGTTGGCTGGCGTTCAGCTGTTCAGCACCGGCTTGCTTCATCGCTTGGATGAAGTCTTTCCAGATGTCATCAAGGACAAAGATCTGCTTTTCGCCGATGCAAAGGAGGTTGTTGTCGAAGGCGGCCCCAACGATGACGTCGCGAGCAGCTTTGTTCAGATCGGCTGAGACATCGACCACCACAGGAGGATTGCCCGGGCCGGCGCAGATGGCGCGCTTGCCGCTCTTGAGAGCAGCCTTGACCACTGCCGGGCCGCCGGTGATGCAGAGCAACGCGACATCGGGCGAAGCACAAATCTCATTGAACGACTCGATCGTGGGTTGCTCGACGATCGTAATCACATTCGTCACGCCCACTTCGCGCTCAATTGCCCGGTTGAATGCGCCGACCGCTTCAGCGGCACAGCGAGCACCACCAGGGTGTGCGTTGACGACCACGGTATTACCCGCAGCCACCATGCTGATGACGTTGGCGGCCAAGGTGGGGATCGAATGCGTAACCGGTGTGATTGCTGCCACCACGCCAAACGGGGAACGCTCTTCCAGCGTTATTCCGCTGTCACCGCTCATGCCATAGGGCTTGATCCACTCCACACCTGGAACGTTTGGAATGCCCTGCAGCTTGGCGATCTTGTGGTCGAGGCGGCCGATCTTGGTTTCGGCCAGTTCCAGCTTGCCCCACTCTTCCGCCTTCTCCGCGCACATCGTCTTCACGATCCGCACGATCTTTTCCCGGGCAGCGTAGCCCTTGGGGCGCAGTTCTTCAAAGGCAGCCCGCGCTGCAGCCGCCGCATCCTTGGCTTCGGCGAATACACCCGGAAGGCTTCCGCGCCCCGAATGGAGGGGACGCTTCCAGGAGGCAGGCATTTTGCCGGGTTGTGCGGGCGGCGGGGTACCGTTGGCACCACCATTCAGCTTGGAAAGAACTTCGGCGACAATTGAGTCGATGGTCTGGGCGTCCATAAAAAAGCGGGGTCGATTGCTGAAACTGAAGCGAGACGGAGCGGGCCTTACGGGCACCGCACATCCGTCAGGTATCAAGACGAGGTGGAATCACTGCCGGCAGAAAAGATCTGACGGCCCTGCACATTGACCGAGTCCACGATACCGACAACGGCGGCGTCGATCGGCAGACTTTTCAGGCCTCCACACTGACGTGCGGAGCTTCCCTGCACGAACATCACCATTTCGTTATTACCGGCACCGAGCGTATCGACGGCGATAATGGTGTTGTTGCCGGGAGCAAACCGGGTTGCGTCCTTCGGATCGACCAACATGGGTCGAAGCAAGAGCAACCGGTGGCCTTTCATGTCAGCCTCCTTTTTAGTGGAGACGACTTGGCCGATGACACGTGCCAAAAACATGGCTGTTTACTTGGCTGTCTTGCGAGCGACGGCGGGTTGCGGGAGGACCTTGATCGTCTCGTCGGAGGGACGGGCGATGACATGAGCGCTGACCACTTCGCCGAGCTGGGAAGCCGCTTCGGCACCCGCTTCGAGTGCAGCTTTGACTGCGGCGACATCGCCGGTAACAGTGGCGGCCACGAGTGCGCTGCCGACGCCCTTCATCGGGCCGTTAAGCGTCACATTGGCGGCTTTGAGCATCGCGTCGACGCCGGTGACGAGGGGAATAAGGCCCTTGGTTTCGAGAAGTCCGATTGCGTTGTTTGCCATGATAGGAATTTCAGGTGTGGGATTTAAAAAATCAGGTGCTAAGCACGTTGTAAAAAGCGGTAGGTTTCCCGCGCGACAACAGCTTCTTCGTTGGCGGGGATAACCCAGATCTGAACCGGAGAATCGTCCGTCGACAGACGGCGTTCATTCCGGTCTTTTGCGTTGTTGCGGGCCGGATCCAACAACAAACCGAATGACTCGAGGCCCGAGGCAACCGCGCCGCGGACCTGAGCGTCGTTTTCGCCGATACCGGCGGTAAACACCAAGGCGTCGAGGCCGCCCATGCTGAAAGCGAGGGCACCAATCCAGTGGCGGATTTGCCCGATGAGGTGATCGATGGCGAGACGCGCATCGGCATTGCCACCATCAGCTGCCTGCTGAATATCCCGGACATCATTGCTCACGCCCGAAAGCCCGAGCAAGCCGGACTCCTTGGTAAGCTGCCGCTCGACTTCGGCCAAATCGAGGCCGAGCGTTTTCATAACGTAGGGAATCGCCATCGAGTCGAGGTCGCCGACCCGGTTGTTCTGCGGAAGGCCGCTTTGCGGGCTGAGTCCCATGCTCGTGCCGATCGCCACCCCGTTGAGAATTCCAGTGACGGAACTGCTGCCGCCGAGGTGACATGAAACCACACGCAGCGGGCGATCGCTGGCGGAGGCCGCATCAGCACCCCCGTGGTAGAGACCGCGCACGCGTTCCGCAATGTCTTCCCGGCCGAGAATTTCGGCGGAACGTTCAGCGATGAACTTGTGGCTGGCCCCGTGAAATCCATAACGGACTACACCAGCTTCACGCCATGCGCGGGGCACGGCGTATTGGCGGGCTGCCTCAGGAATCCATTGATAAAAAGCGGTCTCAAACAAGGCCACGAGGGTGGCGTTTGGGAGCAGCTTCTGAAACAGACGGATTCCGGCGGCATACGGGGGATTGTGGGCCGGTGCCAAAGTGGCCGCCGCATCCAGCGCTTCAAGGCACCGTTCATCGGCAGCCACACATCCGGAGAGGTTGCGGCCAAGAACCGTTTTGAAGCCGACGGCGGTGATTTCCGAAGGATCTTTGATGTGTCCTTCGGCCTTGAACTCCTCCAGCACGGCCAGAATCGCCTGACGGTGATCCGTGACCCGCTCGCGATTGGCACGCCCAATGGCGTCGAGCTCTTCGGCGTCAGCCGAAAAGAGTTGGCACTTGAGGGAGGTCGATCCGAGGTTGGCGACGAGAATGCGCATGCTGAGGAGGTGTGCCAAAAAACGACTACGCGAGGAAGTCGCCGAGTTTGCTGAGGTCGTCGTGCGGACGGGCGATCACCTGGACGGCGACCACTTCACCCACGCGGCTGGCGGCTTCGGCACCCGCTTCGATAGCGGCTTTGACCGAGGCGACGTCTCCCCGGAAGATCCCGGTAACGAGGCCGCTGCCGACTTTTTCCCACCCAGTCATAACGACATCGGCGGCTTTGAGGGCGGCATCGCTGGCTTCGAGAAGCGAGATGAGTCCCTTGGTTTCGATAAGTCCAATTGCTGTGTTAGCCATTTGCGGAAGTAGTTAAAAATTTAGACACCAAAGGTCTTGAGGAGGTCCGCGTGCGGGCGGGCGATCACGTCCGAAGAGACCAACTCTCCGACACGCGCGGCGGCTTCAGCACCGGCTTCGACCGCAGCTTTGACGCTTCCAACATCCCCGCGAACGAGAATGGTGAGAAAGCCACCGCCGATGGACAGTTGTTTAACGATTTCGACGCGGGCGGCCTTGGCCATTGCGTCGGTGGCTTCGACGTTTCCGACGAACCCCTTGGTTTCAATCATGCCGAGTGCTTCACTCATGGTATTACAGGTGGGGATTGTTATTTGAGAAGTTCACAGAAAGTATCCGGACCCAGAGCGCAGGCATTGGCCTCGTCCGTATCAAGATGCACTTCCAGACGAAAAGAGGGATCGACGCGCACAAGCAGCTTTTCGAAGGTGCTCTGGCAGGGGCCATGGACTCGCAGCTTCATGTAGTCCTTATGCTTTACGCCGTAAAAGGCTGCGTCCTCCGGAGACATGTGGACGTGAATTCCGGCGCGGATGACACCCTCCGGGAGCTCAAAAAAGCCCTTGGTGCCCATCAACATGCAGCCCGGGGTGCCTTCAACATCGCCCGACAGGCGAACCGGAATATCGAATCCCAATGCGCGGGCATCCGTGTAGGCGAGCTCGACTTGGTTGAGCGTGCGGCAGGGGCCAAGAATCCGAAGGTTCGAAATGATGCGACTGCGCGGACCGACCAAGGTGACCGTCTCTTGGGCAGCGTACTGACCCTCCTGATAAAGCCACTTCATTGGGGTCAGCTGATGGCCTTCGCCAAAAAGCGCTTCCACGGCCTCCTGCGTGAGGTGGCAGTGGCGTGCACTTGCATTCACGACAAGCGGATTCGGGCCGGTCACCGCCCGGGGGGCCGGCATCCCAAGCCGTTCGTAGACCGCACGGCGAACGAGGTGTTCAAGCCGGTTTCGGTGCAAAGCAGGGGTTGGTGTTGCCATAATGGGTAGTAAAGCGAGTCGAAAGCTCCGGAAATTGTGTTGCCATCGTCAACTCAAAAACGCTCAAAATCTTCCATCACTTTTCAATTCCTTCCAAAATGCACCAAGAACAACGGCACCGGCTGATCGAAGAATACCTCCATGAAGTGGAGTTTGCTTCGCTCGAAGACCTGGCCACCCGGGTAGAAGCGTCGGTCTCCACAGTCCGCCGCGACTTGGCAGTTCTGGAGGAAACGTCTCGGATCCGGCGCACGCACGGTGGTGCGCGCATCATCCACCCCGAACGCGAAGAGTTTGTTTTTTCTACACGAGAAAAAGTGGAGAGCGAGGCCAAGCAGCGGATCGCCAGAGCTTGCGCTGAGCTGATCAGCCCCAACCAAAGCCTTTTTATCGACTCGGGATCGACGGCGTTTTCAGTCGCCCGGCAACTTGAACCAAAGTCACCTCATCTGGTAACCAATTCGCTGTCAGTAGCCAACCACTACGCTTCGCATCCCGGAGTGGAAGTGGTGGTGAGCGGCGGCGTGATCTACCCTCGCTTGCAGGTGATGGTTGGTCCGTTGGCCACCCATGCCTTTGCCAGCCTGCGGGCAGATATCGCCATTATGGGCGGCGGCGGGGCCTCCACGGAAGGCGTCATGAATTCGCACTTGCTACTGGTGGAAACGCAACTGGCGATGATGGCTTCGGCCCAACGGGTGATTCTCTGCCTCGACCATACCAAGATCGGCCGCAACTCATTTACCCCATTGTGCGGCTGGGAGCGAGTGGATACATTGGTCACAAACGAGGAAGCGCCCGAAGCGATTCTTGACACCATCCGTGATCGCGGCACCAAAGTGGTGCTCTGCTGAGCGCCGTCACGCCGTGGTGGAATACGAACCAAACGGCTCCTTTTACATTTATCCGAACCCTCATCTTTATGAACGAAGACCGTCAATCCGCCCAATATGCTTACGCGCGTGAGGCTTATGCCGAGCTCGGCGTCGACACGGACGCCGCACTCCAGCAGCTCCGCACTGTTCCGATTTCGATGCACTGCTGGCAAGGCGATGATGTCGGCGGCTTCGAAACCGACGCCGGCCTGACCGGTGGCGGCATCATGGCCACGGGCAATTATCCTGGCCGTGCCCGGACGATCGCCGAGCTGCAAGCCGATCTGGAAAAGGCCTACTCCCTCATCCCGGGCAAGCACCGTCTCAACCTCCACGCGATCTACCTTGATAACGGCGGCAAGCATGTGGACCGCGATGCCATCGAAGTGAGCCATTTCCAGACTTGGATCGACTGGGCAAAAGCAAACGGACTCGGCCTCGATTTCAATCCCACCTGCTTTTCCCACGATAAGGCGAACGACGGATTCACCCTCGCCCATCGCGACGCCGGCATTCGCGATTTTTGGATTGAGCACTGCCGCCGTTCGCGGGAGATCGGTGCCGCTTTTGGGCGCGAGCTGGGCACCCCTTGCGTCACCAACATTTGGGTACCAGACGGCTACAAAGACACTCCGGCCGACCGCAACGGCCCCCGCTCCCGCCTGGCCGCATCACTCGATGCGATCCTGGAAAAATCGTTCGACGCCGCCCAGCACCTCGACGCGGTGGAAAGCAAACTCTTTGGCATCGGCTCCGAGAGCTACGTCGTGGGTTCCCATGAGTTCTACCTCGGATACGCCGTGCGCAAGCAAATCCTCTACTGCCTCGATGCCGGCCACTTTCACCCGACCGAGACGATCGCCGACAAGATTTCAGCGGTGATGCAACACATCCCGCGCCTGCTCCTGCACGTGAGCCGCGGCGTGCGCTGGGATAGCGATCACGTGATCACACTTAACGATGACTTGCGGCTGATCGCCCGCGAGCTGGTCACCGGCGGGCACCTCGACCGGACCCATATCGGGCTGGATTTCTTTGATGCGAGCATCAATCGCATTGCTGCCTGGGCGATTGGCGTGCGCAACATGCAACGCGCGCTGCTCCTCGCCCTGCTCGAGCCGACGGCAAAACTTCAGGAAGCCGAACAGGCGGGTGACCATACGACGCGCCTCGCGCTCTTCGAGGCGTCACATTCGCTGCCGTTTGGTGCCGTTTGGGATCAATTCTGCAGCCAGGAAGGCGTGCCCAACGATCGCAAACTGATGGAACCGATTCGGAATTACGAACGGGATGTGTTGAGCACCCGCGGATAATACGCTGACGCGATAAGGCACCGACTGTTCGGCGGTCCCCGGGATTATGGCTTTCCCTGAGGCCAAAGATGGATAAACCCGAGTGATGCCTCTATCAAAGCTTCTCCTGCTGGGCAGCCTAGGCTGCGCTTTCACAGTGCTCCCGCTTGCCCATGCCGCGGGTACCGGCCCTGAAAAGGCACTGCTTGATGCGGCGCGCAATCCCGAGGTCGACTTCTTCGATGCGTATGAAGCAGCCAAGGAGGCAGGCGTCGAGGAGACGGAGCTGGTACAAGCACGGACACTGCGAAGCCTGATCACAGGTGATCTCGGCGAGTTGCTGGGGATGATTGAAAAGATCGAGGCGCACAAGGACAGCTTCTCCACTGGCTACGCTCCAAATAGCGAAGAGCCCGCCTACGCATTCAGTTCTCCACGCGAAGTGGAGGGGCTGATTGAAGCACTCAAGGCAGTCCGCGCTTACCAGTCAGAGGACTTCGACGCATTTGAGACTCATGTCAAAAATGCTTATTGGGAATGGCCGAGCTGGCCCCAAGTATTTCAGCTCCACAATCTGATTCAGCAAAAGCGCGGGGAAGAAATCCTCGCGCGCTACATGGAAAACCTGACCCTTCCGCTCGACACGCCGCTACGCGGGCTGGAGGGCGATCCGATGGTCTTGGGAGATTTGCTCGAGGGGCACAAAGCCCTCCTCCTCGACTTCTGGGCGAGCTGGTGCGGACCCTGCATTCGGCTGATGCCGGAACTTCAGCAACGGGCCAACACGTTGCCCGCTCAAGGGATCTACGTCGCCGGAATCAACACAGACAAAGAAGATCCCCTGACCAAGGCAGCGGAGGTCAAAGAAGCTCAGAACATGGATATGCCTTGGCTGGTGGAATCGGAAGCGCAGACACTCAGCCAGCTGCTCGCTATCGACTCCATTCCACGCATGGTCTTGATCGCCCCCGACGGCAAAGTCCTGTTTAATGGCCACCCACTTGACGAAAAACTCGCGGCAGCCCTCGACAAACTCGGGGTCACGCTGGAAAACGCCGCAGATTGATACATCTCGGTGGCCGCGCTCAGGACGGCAGCGAAATGTAATTGGCGGGACACTTCATGAAGCTAGATTACCGCAATGCCTGTCCGCAAAGCATCGATTGACCGCATCACCTCTTCGCGCGATCTCCACCATGAGTTGCGCACATTCTTTGCGTTCGATCAGTTCACGCTGCTGGAAGAACGCCAGATTGAAACCTGCGGCAGGATTCCCGTTTACCTGAACGAGTTCTGGACCGCGAAACAGCGCGACGGGCACTCCCTGCACGAAGTATCCTACCGCGCCTGTTACAAACCACAGTTGCCGGAGTTTTTCATCAGCCGGTTCTGCAGTGAAGGCGACACGGTTTACGACCCCTTCATGGGTCGCGGGACGACATTGATCGAAGCGCACATGCATCGCTGCCGCGCAATCGGCAATGACATCAATCCCCTCGGACGCATTTTGGCCGGTGCCCGACTCGACGTGCCTTCACTCGCAGCGATCCAGAAACGACTGGATGGCATCACACTTCCTCCAGCAGAAATTGAAGATACCGACCTGCTGACCTTTTTTCATCCCGAAACCCTGCGCGAGCTTTACGGGTGGAAAGCCTACTTTGCCGAGCGCCATCAGGCGGACGCCCTTGATCGCATTGATGCGTGGATTCAAATGGTTGCGTGCAATCGCCTGACCGGGCATTCCGCTGGGTTTTTCTCGGTTTATACCCTCCCCCCCAATCAAGCCACCTCGGTTGTGGCCCAGCGCAAGATCAACAAAAAGCGGAATCAAACCCCGGAATACCGCGATACCAAGGCGCTGATTTTAAAGAAGACGCGTAGTCTTTTGCGCGACCGAGTTCCACGACACTACAACCGCACCGATGCGCTCCTTCTCTGTGAATCCGCTGACCACACGCCGCAGATATCGGATGCCTCAGTCAAACTCGTGGTGACCTCCCCGCCCTTCGTCGACACAGTGGATTACATCGGCGACAACTGGCTTCGGATGTGGTTTTGCGACGTCGGCTTGGAACCGACGCGCCTGTGGCAGCTCCGCCGCATCGATCAATGGATCGAAAGGATGACCGCTACCTTGCGGGAACTGCGGCGCGTCCTGCAACCCAATGGACTGATTGCCTTCGAGGTAGGTGAAGTACGTAAAGGCAAGCTGCTGTTGGAAAATGAGGTCGCCCAAGCCGCACAAGCTGCAGGGTTGGTAACGGAATGTGTGATGGTCAACGCACAGGCATTCACCAAAACCGCCAATTGCTGGGGCGTGGACAACAACGCCAAAGGCACCAACAGCAACCGGATTGTCATTCTCCGAAAAACAGACGAAGGCTGAAGAAGCACGCGCTCCTTCAGCCTTCCCAAATCAAAAGATTTTCGGTCCCGCTGCTTAAGCCTTACCGATGCCTTCGACCCGCTTTTCGGCCTTGCGGCGCTCGTTGGCATCGAGAATGCGCTTGCGGATCCGGAGGTGGTGCGGAGTCGCCTCAACAAACTCATCCGGCTCAATGTACTCGATCGCCCGTTCGAGACTGAATTTCACCGGCGGGCTCAACATGATACCCTTTCCGTCGCCACTTGAGCGGATGTTGTCGAGTTGCTTCGCCTTGCAGGGATTTACGGGCATATCGTGCTTGCGCGGATTCTCACCCACTACCTGGCCACCGTAAACCTCGTCCCCCGGAGCCACGAAGAGCCGGCCGCGGTCTTGGAGCGTATCGAGCGCATAGGCCATGACTTTACCGAGCTCCATCGAAACCAAGGTTCCGCTTTGGCGCGTGACGATTTCTCCGCAGTAGGGCCGGTAGGCAACGAAAAGGTGGCTCATCACGCCGTGGCCACTCGTCAGGGTCACGAGATCACTTTCGAAGCCAATCAATCCCCGGGTCGGAATTTCAGCTTCAACCGTAACCGTCCCATGGTGATGAACGATATTGGTGATCTGCCCTTTGCGTTTGGAAAGGTTTTCCATCACCGCACCGAGCTGATCCTCCGGAACTTCGACCCAGAGCTGCTCAAACGGTTCGTGCCGGGTTCCATCAATGTCCTTGTAGATAACGGTCGGACGCGAAACAAGCACCTCGTAACCCTCGCGCCGCATCGTCTCGACGAGCACTGCGATCTGCATCGCCCCACGCGCGCTGACGAGGAAGCGGGTGCCCTCGCCTGTTTCATCGACCTTGATCGAAATGTTGGTGCGCATCTCACGAAGGAGACGTTCGCGGATCTGCCGTGAGGTTACCAACTTGCCGTCGCGGCCGGCGAGCGGTCCGTCATTGACCGCAAACTCCATCTGGATCGTTGGCGGATCAATTTCCATGAAGGGCAAACGCTCTGCCTGCGGTTCCGCAGCCAACGTATCGCCGATATCAATCTCCTCCAGCCCGGAGAGGCCGATGATGTCGCCCGCAATCCCGACTTCAGCGTCCGCCGTCGTAATGCCGCTGTAGGTAAACAATTTGGTCACCTTGAAACGCTGCTGAGTCCCGTCCTTGCGCAACGCGTAGAGTGTATCGCTGGCGTTGACAGAACCACTCAGGATACGCCCCACCGCAATCCGACCTACGAAGTCGTTCCAGTTAATATTGCTGACCAACATCCGAAACGGCCCCGGCTCAACCACGGGGGCCGGGACATGCTCAAGAACAGTCTCAAACAAGGCTATCATGTCTGAGCGGGGTCCTTCCAGCGAGCGATCGGCCCAACCGTTTTTAGCACTGGCGTAAAGGAACGGCGCATTGAATTGCTCTTCGGTCGCTTCGAGGTCCATGAAGAGTTCCAGCACCTTGTCGTGCACCGCCTCGGGATCGCAATGCTCGCGGTCCACCTTGTTCACCACCACCACAGGTGCCAAGCCGTGACTCAGCGCTTTCTTGAGCACAAAGCGGGTCTGTGCCTGCGGGCCATCGTAGGCGTCGACCAGCAGCAACACGCCGTCCACCATTTTCATGACGCGCTCAACCTCGGCACCAAAATCCGCGTGTCCGGGCGTATCGATAATATTGATCAGCTTGTCGTGCCACAAGACGCCGGTGTTCTTGGCCTTGATCGTGATGCCTTTCTCCCGCTCAAGATCCATGGAGTCCATGACGCGTTCAGCGACGTTCTGATTTTCACGGAACGCGCCGCCCTGTCGGAGCAGTTGGTCGACGAGGGTGGTCTTCCCGTGGTCAACGTGGGCGATGATCGCGATGTTGCGGATGTCGGTCGGTTGCATAGCAAAAAAGGGGGCCGACAATGACACAGACACCGCGCTAAGCCAGCATTTTCTCAATCATCAGAAAAGCGCCTGGCTATGCCGATCGTTTGCAGGAAATGGTACCCGGGGCGGGGGTCGAACCCGCACTCCCGAAGGAAACGGATTTTGAGTCCGTCGCGTCTGCCAATTCCGCCACCCGGGCCTGCGAAACGAAAAGCTTGGAGGCTGACGTTTTTAGCCGCCTCGTCAAGTCTTCGGAAGGGTTGAATTCCGAGGAAATCAACCCTTTGCAAAAACTAGGCTTTTTCCAGTTTGCTGGGACGCGCAACCGCCGCGCCATTCTGCTGGGTTGCGCGCTTGCGCAAGCGCAGTCCCTGCAAGCGGATGAAGCCGCTGGCGTCATCTGGATTGTAATCGCTCTTCACGCCTTCCATCGAAGCGATGTTTGCATCGTAGAGGGAAAGTGGTGACCGGCGGCCCACGGTGGTGACGTTGCCCTTGTAGAGTTTGAGGCGAACCTCACCGCTTACCGATTGTGCGGCGTGATCAAAAAACGCCTGCAGCGCTTCGCGCTCAGGCGCGTACCAGAAACCATAATACACCAACTCCGCATACTTTGGCGTCAGGCTGTCGCGCAAGTGTTGGAGCTCACGATCCATCGTCAGGGTCTCCACCTGCTTGCGGGCGTGAAGCAGGATCGTGCCTCCGGGCGTCTCATACACACCACGGCTCTTCATGCCGACAAAACGATTCTCAACGAGATCGATCCGTCCCACGCCATGCTTGCCGGCGAGCTTGTTCAGCCGGCGCATGATCTGGGCCGGGCGCAGGGCCACACCATCGATCGCGACACAATCGCCTTTTTCGAAAGTCAGCTCGATGTATTCCGGCTCGTCCGGAGCATCCTCGGGCGCACGCGTCAGCTTGAACATGTCCTTGTTGTCTTCCGTGGTCGGATCAAACCAAGGATCTTCAAGGATGCCCGCCTCGTAACTGATGTGCAGGAGATTGCGGTCCATTGAATAGGGCTTCTTCGAAGAAGCCTCGACCGGAATGTCATTGTCGCGGCAATAGGCGATCATCTCGGCGCGGCCCGGGAATGCATTGCGGAAAATCTCCATGCGCCACGGAGAAATAATCTGGAGCTGCGGGGCAAGTGCGGCGTAAGTGAGCTCAAAACGCACCTGATCGTTGCCTTTGCCGGTGGCTCCATGGGAGACGGCGTCGGCGTTTTCCGCCTCCGCCACCGCGATCTGGGCTTTGGCAATGAGCGGACGGGCAATTGAAGTGCCGAGCAGGTATTGCCCTTCGTAAAGCGCATTGGCGCGCATCATCGGGAAGATAAAGTCTTCCGCGAACTCGTCGACGAGATCGAGGGTGTAGTGAGCCGAAGCTCCCGTCTTTTTTGCTTTTTCCGGAAGGCCAGTCAGCTCTTCTTCTTGGCCGACGTCGGCCGCGAAGGTAACGATCTCGGCGTTGTATTGCTGCTTGAGCCAGTTGACGAGAACGGAGGTGTCGAGACCTCCCGAGTAGGCGAGAACAATCTTCATGAAGGCAAACGGTCGAAAGATTTCAGTGGATCAGGGTTTCTGCTGTTCGGCACTCAGGAAAGCGCCAGCTTTGAAAGAATCGCCTTCTGAACATGGAGGCGGTTCTCGGCTTGGTCAAAAATGATCGAACGGGGGCTGTCGAGGACATCTTGCGAAACCTCTTCCCCCACGTGCGCGGGAAGGCAATGCATGAAATAGGCATCCGGCGCCGCGAGGCCGAAGAGCTTGGTGTTGACTTGATAGGGAGCGAGTTCCCGCAGGCGCAAATCGACCTCTGCTTCATCACCCATGCTCACCCAGACATCGGTGTAAACCATGTCGGCATCCGCCACCGCTTCCGCCGGGTCCTCGTGGAAGGTGTAGGACTTCGGGTGGCCGGCTTGCAGCAGCAAACGATCAACCACCGGCTCGGGAGCGAACCGCGCGGGACCGGCCAAGGCGATCTGCATCCCGAAGTGGGCCCCGCCCAAGATCCAAGAGTTGGCCATGTTCGAAGCGCAATCGCCGACAAATGCGATTTTGCGCCCCTTTACCGCATCCGCGAGGGATTGTCCGGGTTTGGCCCAGCGTTCGGCGAGGGTAAAGACATCCGTATAGATCTGACAGGGATGCAGCAGATCCGTCAGGCCATTGACTACAGGCACCGAACCGGCCGCGGCCAGTTCTTCCACAATCTCGTGACCAAAGGTCCGAATCACGATGCCATGCACATAGCGCGACAAGACGCGCGCCGTATCGGCCACGGTTTCACCTCGCCCCATCTGCGTGCGGGCTTGGTCGAGGTACATAGGATGGCCGCCCAGCTCGTGGATGCCGACTTCAAAGCTGACACGCGTGCGGGTACTCGATTTTTGAAAAATGAGCGCCCATGTCTGCTGTTCGAGCGGACGATGTTGGCCATTGCCGCGTTCCGCCTTAAGAAGACGAGCCTGCTCGAGGACATCAGCAGCTTCTGCCACACTAAAATCCGTACACTTCAAAAAACTACGAGCCATTGTGCTTAATTCTCCTCGTTAAGAGTGCCAATTGTCTGATCGATAATCTCCACACAGGCCTCAAGTTCGGCTGCGCTCACGGTGAGCGGCGGCATCAGCCGAACCGCATCGGTCCCGCCACGAACGGTCAACAATCCCTGCTCCCGCAGGCGCGTCACCCACGGCAATGGATCGCCTTTAAACACCAATGCGACGTGGTAACCCACTGCCCGAACACCAGCCAAGACGTCGGGATGCTTGGCAACCAGTTCCTCAAGGGCACGGTGCCAAGGACCGCTCTGTTCGCTGACCTGCTCAAGAAGCTTGTCCTGCTCGATCACGTCAAGAACCGCATTCGCGGCGGCACAGGCGAGCGGTGAGCCGCCAAAGGTTGTCCCGTGGGATCCTGGCTGGAAAAGCTGATCGTAGCCCCGCCGCACCCAACCGGCACCGATCGGAAAGCCACCGCCCAAACCTTTGGCCATGCCTATCGCATCCGGCGTGATGCCCGCGGCCTCATAGGCGAAGAAGGTTCCGGTGCGCCCGATACCGCACTGCACTTCGTCCAGAAGCAGCAGGAGGCCTTTTTCATCGCACAGCTGCCGAAGCCCCTGAAGAAACGCCACTGTAGCCGGATGCACCCCACCCTCGCCCTGAATGGACTCGATGAGAATCGCCGCAGTCTCGTCGTCCACCGCATCCCGGAATGCATCAAGATCGTTGAAACGTGCGTGCTTGAAACCGGGCAGCAGCGGAGCAAACCCCTGCTGAATCTTCGCTTGGGGCGTTGCGCTCATCCCGCCAAAAGTCCGGCCATGAAACGCGTTTTCGGCGGTGATCACCTTGTAGATTTTGCCTTCGATGCCACCCGCTTTTTCGCGCCCCCACAGTCGGGCGAGCTTGATGAGGAACTCGTTCGCTTCGGTGCCACTGTTGCAAAAGAACACCCGCCCCGCCCCCGCCTGCGCACAGATCCGCTGAGCGAGCCGCGCTTGACCCGGATTCGCAAAGAGGTTGCTGGCATGGACCAAGGTAGCCGCCTGCTGCTGAACTGCATCAACCCAATAGGGATGGCTATGGCCCAAAATGTTCACCGCGATGCCCGCACAAAAATCCAAGTAGCGGCGGCCCTCAGCATCCCACACATAGGAGCCTTTTCCCCGCACAAGAGCGAAGGGAGGCGCGCCGTAATTCTGGAGGAGGTGTTCCTCGTACAACGCCGCAGTCTTTGCGGACGTCACTTTACTGGCCGTGACCGATTGCATGAAGGGAATCCTGATTTTTGACGATTTCAGTGCCGACCCCGCGGTCGGTGAAAATTTCCAAGAGCAGGCTGTGGGAGACGCGCCCGTCGATGAAGTGCACCCGGCTGACACCGGTCTGGATCGCTTGGACCGCGCTATCGACCTTGGGCATCATTCCGGCGCTGATCACTCCCCGCTCCTTCAGCGGCCCCACCTCATTAACGGGTAGCGTGGAGATCAGACTGTCCTTGTCCTTTGGATCGCGGAGCAGGCCGGGCACATCGCTCATGAAAAACAACCGGCGCGCACACAGCGCCATCGCGACGTGGGCGGCGGCCACATCCGCGTTGATATTGTAATACTGGCCCTGCGCGTCGACGGCGACCGGTGAGATAACCGGGGTTTGTCCCGCATCGAGAAACGCCCGAATCTTTTGGTCATCCACGCCGGTCACTTCACCGACAAAACCGAGGTCGACCGGATTTCCAGCGTCATCTTTCGAGAGCCGTTCGCAAGTGAGCACTGACTGTCCGAAAACACCCACGGGCCGGCCACCAAGTGCAGCCAATTGATCAACGATGCCCTGATTGGTTTCGCCATTCAGCGTTTTTTCGACAATGGCCACCGTCCGCGCATCGGTCACCCGCAGCCCATTGCGGAACACCGCCTCGATCTGGGCCTCAGCCATCGCACGATTAATCGCCTTGCCACCGCCATGCACCACGACAACCCGGATTCCTACCGTCGAAAGGAATACCAGATCGGTCGCCACCCGGCGCAAGGCACCCGTTTCCTCCATGAAAGATCCGCCGATTTTCACGACGAAAATGGACTCTTGGAAGCGCTGGATGTAGGGCAGCGCCTCGAGTAAAACCTCAGCCTTGTCGTGAATATCAATCGAGCCGGTCATGGTTATTCGGATTTGTTGAAATGGACATAGGCCTCCGTCAGGTCAGTCGACCAGAGCCGGGCAGAACCCTCACCAAGGTGCAGGTTGAGCTCGATCAGAAATTCCTTCCGCCGAACGATTTCCTTCCATTGCGCAAGATTTTCGTGAACGGCATTTCCGCGCAGGAATACAGGGGCTGCTTCAACTTCGGGTGACGCCCGGTAGAAAAGTTCGAGCTGTTCTTCCCGGATCGCTGCACCGCTGTAGCCGGCAGCATCGAGGAGCCGGCCCCAGTTGGGGTCATTTCCATACCAAGAGGATTTGACCAACAGCGAATTACCGATCGCGCGGGCCACTCGTTCCGCGTCTTCATTGTTCTTCGCACCGACAATCCGCAGTTCGACCACCTTGGAAATCTTCTCACCGTCTCCAACAATCTTGCGAGCCAATTGCTCGCACACCGCCTTGAGGGCTCCCTTGAACGCGGGAAGCAGGTTTTGATCAATCGCGATACCGCTGGCACCATTGGCGAGAACCAACACGGTATCATTGGTGCTCATGTCACCGTCCACCGTGATCGCGTTGAAGGTCGGGGCGACGGCATCGTGAAGAGCACCTTGCAACAAACTCGTCGGCACCCGGGCGTCGGTCGTAATGAATGCCAACATTGTGGCCATATTTGGCTCGATCATGCCAGCGCCCTTGGCAATCCCACCCACCCGGACCTGCCCTTGAGGAGTTTCAATCACCGCACACGCAACCTTGCGCCGAGTATCCGAGGTCAGGATCGCATCAGCCGCCGCGAAACCCGCTTCCGCCGTCGTGCTCAAACCGTCCACCGCACTCTGGATACCCTTGCTGACCGCGTCCATCGGCAGGGCTCGACCAATCCGGCCGGTTGAAGCAACATAGAGGCTGTCCGTCGTCAGACCCAGCGCTGCCGCGGCTTCTCCCACCATACGCACCGCATCACTCCAACCCTGTGCTCCGGTGCAGGCATTTGCGTTTCCACTGTTGGCAACGATTCCATGAACCGGCGCACCCGACCGCAGGAGCTCCCGGCAAGCCTTGACCGGAGCGGCAAAGATAGCATTGCGCGTGAACACGCCTGCAGATTGACAGGGCAACTCCGAATAGATCACTGCCAGGTCGAGTCGTGCGGTATCTCCGGTTTGCCGGATGTCGCAGGCCGCGCCTGCGGCTTGAAATCCTTGGGGAAAGACAACTCCCGGGGCATTTTCGACGAGCTGAAACGCATCCATAATTACCACAAGCCTTCCGTTTCCGGCCAACCTTGCAGCCGGTTGAGGATCTGCACCGCCTGGCCGGCGGCGCCTTTGATTAGGTTATCGATCACACTGGTGATCACGAAATTTCCAGTCCGCGGGTCATGGACCGCACTAATCCGGCAACGGTTGGTGCCGACGACGTGTTTGGTTTCGGGAAAATCCCCCGGCTCACACACCGTGATAAAAGGGGTCTTTTCCGGGGTGAAACATTCCCGCCAAACCCGGTAGAGGTCCTCTAAGGTCCCTTCGGCTTGGGCTACGATCGTTGTGGCGATACCCGCATGAACAGGAACGAGGTGCGGGGTGAACTGCACGGTAATCCTCCTGCGAGCGAATGCTGATAACTGTTCCTCGATCTCCGCAAGATGCCGGTGCCGCGGCGCTCCATACGCCATCACACTACTCACCCGTTCGGCAAAGCTGTAGAACTCTGTCGCCTTCCGCCCGGCCCCGGAAACACCGCTCAGGCTGTTGATGACAATGCCGGCCGCCTGGACCACACCCGCTTGCAATAAAGGAGCCAGCGGCAGCTGAACACTGGTGGGATAGCACCCAGGACAAGCTATGATCCGACTGGAACGCCAGTTCGGGACCACCGCCTCCGCCAACTCCGGAAGCACATACGGCGATGACGCCAAACGTTCCGGCGCTGGATGAGATGCGCCATAATACTCGGCGTAAAGCGCTGGTGAGCCCAACCGAAAGTCTGCGCTCAAGTCGATCACTGTCTTGCCGGCATCCGCCAGCGGCACAGCAAATTCGGCCGCCACTCCATGAGGCAGTGCCAGAAAAAACACCCCCACCTCGTTTTGTGCAGCCAAGGCGGCAGGATCCGAGGCGACGAACGCCAGGTCTCCGACAACGGGTGCCGCCCCCGGCATCACATCCCGAAGTTGCCGCCCGGCTTGGGAACGCGAAGCCACCAAGGCGAGTGACGCCCGAGGATGTTGGCTTAGCAGCCGGACAAGCCATTCACCTGAATAGCCGGTAGCACCGATAATTCCGATTTTCATGAGCTGGAGGGATATGAGACAAGCAAACCGCGTGATGCGCGGAACGGAGCGCTGTATTGTTCTTCAGGAATAAAAAAACCCTTTTTGGCACGCCGGAACTTACGTCCCGGGCACCAAAAAGGGTTGGCAAATGCAAAAGACCGGGAGGGTCGTTTAGCGCTTGGAGAACTGGAAGCGCTTCCGCGCACCCGGCTGACCAGGCTTCTTGCGCTCACGACGTCGGGGATCCCGCTTAAGGAGGCCAGCCTTCTTCAGGGGGCTCCGCAGCTCCGCATCAAATTTCTCAAGCGCCCGGGCAATCCCCAAGGAAATCGCAACGGCTTGGCCGTAAGGGCCACCACCGGCAACCTTAACCTGAAAATCGAACTGTCCCTGTTTCTCAACCGTGTCGAGCGGGCGAGTGGTCAGCCGAACAAGCTCCTCGGCATACATGTAGGTTTCGAGTTCCCGGTCATTGATCAGAAACTTGCCGGTGCCATTCGGCACCATCCGGACCCGGGCGCTGGCGCGCTTCCGGCGGCCGGTGGCCACTAAGACGTTGGAGACTGCTTCGCTCATGGGGGGAAATATTACTTACTCAACTTCAGCGGTTGCGGGTTTTGTGCGGCATGCGGGTGTTCCGCCCCGGCGTAAATCTTCAGTTTTTTGAGCTGGAGACGACCAAGGCGATTGCGTGGCAACATGCCACGGACCGCATGCCAAAGGATGTACTCGGGTTTCGATTCCCGAAAGTCGCGAACCGAGCGGTACTTTTCGTTGCCGACCCAGCCGGTGTAAAACATGTACTGCTTTTGCGCTTCCTTCCGCCCGGTGAGGACGATTTTCTCAGCGTTGGTCACCACGACACAATCACCCGTGTCGGTGTGCGGCGTGTAGGTCGGCTTATGGCGGCCGCGCAGGACGTTGGCGATCTCGACGGCGAGCCTGCCCAGGACTTTGCCTGAGGCGTCAACCGCATACCACTGGGGGACGACTTCGCCCTTCTTGGCTAAATAGCTTTTCATGACGGGAAAAAGGCGAGAAAGTGGAAAGCGGACCGGGGCTTGTCAATCATTATGCCGCTTCGCCAAAAGAAAAATGCCCGACTCAAGGAAGAGCCGGGCATTTTAAAGGATCTTCTGAAAACCTGCGGACTAGAAGCCGGCGGTCACCGAGAAGCCGAACCAGGTTTCGTTGTCGCTGGCTTCATACCGTCCACCCCGCGTGAAGCCGTAGTCTTCGTAGTCTTCGGTCGCGATTGAATGACTGGCGTAGATCGAGATCGAAGTCGCTTCGGTCACCGCGTATCCAAACCCAACCGTCGCCACGAAGTACCCATAGTTGTCATAGGTATCGAGGTCCGTCAGGTCCGCGCTGTCGAGATCATCGTCGAGAACGACCCATCCTCCGGCAGCACTGACATCGAAGGTGAGGTTCTCAGCGATCTCGATGCTGTGACCGGCAGAGAGTTCGAAGGTGAATGCCTCCACGTCGATGTCGTAGTAAACATAGAACGCCGGGCTGTAAGGCACCTCGAAGGCCAGACCTGCATAAAATTCGAGGGTGTTCACGTCACCGTCGAAGAACTTATCCGTGCTGGACGGATAGGTGTAATAGGTCGCCCCCAGATCAAGGCTCATCAGCTCACTGAGCTGCAGGCCGTAACCAGCATAGAAATCGACCTCATTGTCCGTGCGGGTATCCACCGGGAGTGCTGCCCAAACGCCGGCATAAAAAGCGTCATAGGAGACATCGATACTCGGGAAGTAAGTGTTCTCGGCCAGTTTTACCCCGCGGAACATGTAAGCCGTTTCATAGGTGAAACTCGTCGTCACCGACAATTCACTCTGAGCACCGGCCGTGGATGCCGACACGAGCGCAATCGCTCCAAGCGCAATCAGTTTGTTCTTTATCATAGTGATCAGTTCTTTTGGTGTTACTTGAGAAGCCTGTAATGGAGAACTCCCAACCATCCGATGTCAAGGCGCATCCACAAAGGGCCAGCGGGCCGTCCAATGATGAGAATCCAATTTTTGAGGGATAAAAAAAATTCACAAATGAATAATTAACCCTACCCCTTTCTTTGCCACCATTTGGGCGCGGAATAGTTCTATCATAAAGCGCAAAAGCTTTGATCTTGATTTTGCCATGACCTCCAAACGGCTTTTAGGTAGAAAAATATGCAGCCTCTTCAACCTTCCTCACTCGAGCAGCTCAAACAGTTCACGACAATTGTGGCAGACACCGGCGACTTCGCGACGCTGGCAACTTACACGCCACAGGACGCGACCACCAATCCCTCCCTGATCCTGAAAGCCGCGCAGCAGGATGCCTACGCGCACCTTCTGGAGAAAGCCATCCGCGACACCGCGAGCTTTTCTGGATCGATGGAAGCCCGCAGTGCCCGCACGATCGACGAGCTCCTCGTTTTGTTCGGGATTGAAATCCTCAAAATTGTTCCCGGGCGGGTCAGCACAGAATTGGACGCCCGTATTTCCTTCGACACACAAGCGTGCATCGCCAAAGGACGGGAAATCATCGCAATGTATGAGGAACGCGGCATTTCCCGTGAACGGGTATTGATTAAAATTGCCTCCACATGGGAAGGGCTACAAGCCGCCAAAGTTCTGCAGCAGGAGGGCATTCGGGTGAACATGACGCTGCTGTTCTCTCTCGCACAGGCCGTGGTCGCAGCAGATTGCAACGCCCAATTGATCAGTCCCTTCGTCGGCCGGATTCTCGACTGGCATAAAGCGCAGACGGGAAAATCATATGAAGGCAGCGAAGATCCCGGCGTACGCTCGGTGGTGGAGATCTACAATTACTACAAGCATTTCGGACATCCCACCGAAGTAATGGGTGCCAGCTTCCGAAACATCGGTGAGATCAAAGCGCTGGCTGGATGTGATTTGCTGACAATCAGCCCCGATCTCCTCGAAAAATTGAAAAATGACACGGCCCCCGTCGAGCGGCGACTCAGCCCGGAAGAAGGCAAAAAATTGGCCATGCGCCGGCGGAGCTACGACGAAAAGACATTTCGCTGGGAGCTGAATGAAGACGCGATGGCCACAGACCGCCTCGCTGACGGAATCCGACGTTTTGCCGCCGACACCATCACGCTGGCGGATCTAATCGAAGCGAAGCTTCAGTAATCCGAGCAGCCGTCATCTCTCGGCAGGTCCTTACCCGCGGTGCTCCAGCATCCGGATCCGCCGGGTTTTCTGAGGAAACTGCAGCGTTACCACCGTTCCCACCCCACGCCGGGAATCGATTCCAACTTGGCCGCCATGGTCGCGCATGATGCGCTCAACAATCATCATGCCGAGGCCGTGGCCGCCTTTTTTGGTGGTGAAATAAGGTTGAAAGACCCGCGGTAGATCTTCCTCCGAAATGCCTTCCCCGTTGTCACCGATACGCAGATAAACGAATTCGTCATCGCTTGAGCTGTGCACCTTGATCACGCCACCCCGCTTCATTGCGTGCCGGGCGTTCTTCAGCAGATTAAAGTAGACCTGCTTGAGCTGATTGCGATCGGCTTGAACGATCGGGACCGGCCCCTCCAACGAGACATCCACCGTCGTTCCCGAACTCTCCAGCTCCGGCCCGAGAAATTCCAGCGTTTCCTCGAGGACGGCAATAAGGTCGGTCTCCTGCAAGTCCGGAGCCGCAGGGCGTACCGCCTCGAGAAAATGAGTAATGATGCTGTCGAGCCGCGCCACCTCGCCGGAACAGATTTCGAGTGACTTGCGCAGCTTGTCGAGTTCCCCTCGCCCGCTCATGCGTTTGAGCGAACGCTCCATTACCTGAAGATGGATATTGAGCGAGTTAAGGGGGTTTCCCAACTCATGAGCGACGCCGGCAGAAAGCTGGCGAATCGAACGAACCCGCTCGCCCTCAATCTCGGTCCGCGTCCGGGACTTTTCACTGGTAATATCGCTGAGGATAACCGCAAATCGCGCCAAGGGACCTTCTTTCACCTCCGCCTCAAACGGCATCATATAAAGGCGCACAATCCGACGTTCCGGATAGCTCAGCTCGATTTCCCGGCTGATGCCGGTCTCAGCCGCGAGCAGGCCTTCATCTGTAAACTGAAGAGACCGTGCGAGATCGGGCACCTGCTTCCACAGGCTAGCCGTTCCCACTTCACGCCGATCAAAGCCGAGCATGGCCAATGAAGTGGCGTTCGCATACTCAATCCGCCCGCGGGAATTAATCACGATCACCCCCTCTCGCAGGGTATTGAACAGTGTATTCAGCAACTTCCGCTCCCGGGCCAAACGGGAAATCAGATTATTCAAACTGGCATCATCGAGGTCATCAATGCGCCCGAGCACGCTCTCGAGAGGATCGTTGGATTTCATAGCCGGACAAGAGAGTCCTCCAAAGTGCAGCCATGATCAAGGAAAGCAACGCCTCAAATGCCGAACCCGCGGAAGCGGCCTTACGCAGAAACGGAGCGCTGATCGAGTTCCGCCGCAAAGCGCTCGACCAGCCAAACACCCAGCTTTGTTTTTGCCACCGGTCCGCGGGACTCGCGGGTACCATCGCGCCCCAGAAGCAGGATACTGTTTTCATCGCTTTCGAATCCACCCACTGCTGCGCCAATACGGTTGGCCACGATATAATCGGCATTTTTCGACCGTAGTTTTCGCTCCGCGTAAGCTTCGACATTATCGGTTTCGGCAGCAAAACCGACCACGAGTTGATGCTTTTTTCGGCGGGCGACCGTACCGAGCACATCCACAACCGGCTCCATTTCAATAACCATGTGAAGCGCCTCCTTTTTCACCTTTTTCGGGGCAATCTCCTTCGGACGGAAATCGATCAAGGCCGCGGTCATGATGAGGATGTCACAGTCATCAAACGCGCGATCCACCGCTGCAAACATCTCGGAACCGGTAATCACCCACTCCACCCGTGCGCCCGGAGGCGGGGCAAGCATAACGGGGCCAGAGACCAGATGCACGTCCCACCCCTGTTCAACCGCAGCCGCAGCCAGCGCGTAACCCATCTTGCCACTGGACGGATTACTTACGTAACGCACGGGATCGAAAAATTCCCGGGTGGGGCCGGCGCTAATTAGACACCGGATGGGTCTTGCCTTCATGAAGCGATGTAAAACGATGCGGAGGACGCATGGAAAGCGAAAATCCCCCACCACGGCCGCAGCCGGAACCCTTTCTGCCCAACATCGGCTTTAACATCCTGTTGCCCATCATCATCCTGGCCCAAGGCCACCGTGTGACTGAAAGCGCCGCGCTCGTTCTGGTGGTGGCGCTCGCCTTCCCGGTCGGCTATTTTGTCTACGACCTCGCTCAGCGAAGAAAGGCCAATTTCATTTCGATCCTTGGCTTTGTCAGCGTGCTCTTAACCGGCGGCGTGGGGCTGTTCGAGCTTCCGCGGTTCTGGTTTATTGTCAAAGAAGCCGCCATACCGGCCATTATCGGGGCAGCCATTTTGATCTCGATGGCAACTCCTTGGCCACTGATCCGCGCACTCCTCTACAGTCGAAAGATCTTTGATGTGGAACGCATTCAGGAGCACCTCCATGCCCATGGCAGTGAGGCCCGTTTTAACCGGATGTTAAACCAATCGACGGTCTTCTTGGCCGGCTCATTCTTCATCAGCGCCATCCTCAACTTTCTGGTCGCGACCCATTTTGTGCGTACTGAGCCGCGCGAGAACCCCGCGCAATTCAACGCAGAAGTCGCCTCCATGACGGGATGGAGCTACGTCATCATCGCCGTTCCCAGCATGCTCATGATGATGGGCATTCTCTTCTGGTTGATTCGTGGGATTCGGCAGACAACAGGACTTTCTCTCGAAGAATGTCTTGCCCCTGAGCATCGGGAAAAGGCCTCCGCTGGCGCATAAATTTACGCGAAAAATCAGCTTTTTTCGGCTGAGATTGAACACATCGGGGCTGAATCCCGCCCCACTCAGCGCGTCCGCATGACACGAGAATGGTGTTTGCAGTCTAAAACTGACTGCCCCCGACAGCACTTGGACGCTTCATTCAATCCCAGAAGCATGAAAAAATCCTTCCTGACATTCATCACTTTGTCCCTCACTGCCGCCCTCGCAGCAACCACCCCGCCACCCGCGGAAACAAGCCCGCAACAAGGCGCACCCGCAACAAGCGAACAGCCGCAAGCTTCGGAGCAGAACAACGAGGTGCAAGCACTCATGACAGAGCTCCAAGAGCTCTCCGAACGCATTCAGGTAGCGCAGCAGCGAGCGCGGGAATCCGAAGCTGTGCAATCCGCACTGGAAGATTATGCCCGCTCACTGGAAGAGCAGATGCTTGAGCTGGAACCGGAGCAGGAAGACGCGATTAAACGTAAGGGTGCCCTGATGATGGAAATCATCCGTATCGATAACGCTGAAGAGCTGGCACCGGAGGAACAACAGGAGATCCAGCAAAAGGTGCAGGAGCACCAACAGCTGAGCACGGAACTCGCCACCCTCGAAGCGCAGGCGCTGCAAACAGAAACTGTTCAGGAAAAACAAGAAAGTGCCCGGCAGATCCAGATCAAAAAAATGCAGGAAGTTGAACCCGAGCTGATGCAGATCGTTCGGCAACGCAGCAAACTGATTGAACGTATTCAAGGCTTACAGGGCCAACAGCAATCCCCGCGCGCCGCACCCGGCACGGATAGTTGAGTTTCAGCCAACTCTATTTTCATTTTCTCTCAAAGCTCCGACCCTTGCTGTCGGGGCTTTTTTATGGGCGAACAAAGGGAGTCACTTGCCGGACTCCAGAGATCGCCTTAGGGTTACGCGGTCCGGTTTATACATCAGCCTGAGGGGTTTTCCGCCCCGCTCCGTTTTCTCGCGCGCGTATGTCAGCACAGACACCATCCATGCCGCACGCCACTTCGCCACGCGGTCGCAATCTCTATCTGGATCTCGTCAAAGGGCTCCTCATCTACCTTGTGGTTTGGGGGCACGCCATTCAGTTCGTTGGCTATCGCGCCACAGAAAATTGGCTGACCGCGCCTTTCTGGTCCGATCCGGCCTTCAAACTCATCTACCTGTTCCACATGCCCTTGTTCATGGGCATTAGCGGCTACCTGTGCTTTACATCGATTCAGCGCGCTACCCTCGGGGCAACCGCAACGAAACGGTTTCGGCAGCTGATCATTCCGGTGATCAGCTGGGGCGTGATTTGGCCCCTCTGCCTGATTGCCCTCGCGACGATCAAGCTCGGTGATGGGACGGCGTGGCCTTCGCCTCCAGTCTTACTCACTGACATCGGCCACGAGATCAGCACGCGTTTCTGGTTTCTTTGGGCCGTTTTTGCCGGCACCTTGCTGACCGCCTGCGCCCGGCAATGGCGGTGGGATTCCATTGCGGGTTTGCTCGTGCTCTCCATTGCCCTGCTTCTCGTGCCGGATGTGGGAATCATTCCCATGATCAAGTACACCGTACCCTTCTTTTTCGCGGGCTACCTTCTGCGACTGCACGGGGTTCGTCTATTGGACTGGGTCAGCCGCTCCCGGCTGGGAATCCTCTTTCTGACGGGTGTGGCTTGCTACATTTTTTGGACGCCGGCTACCTATGTTTACACTTCCGGCCTGCGAGTCGGAGTGCCCGAAATGCCGCGTATTATGTTCATCTACGCCACCGGAGCCGCGGTTTCGCTCGGATTTCTTTACCTGTGCCACCTGCTATTTCGCCACTGGCAGCCACGGTGGTTACAGCATTTCGGACAACACAGTCTGGATATTTATATCTTCCAGACCTTCATCTTCCTCCTCCTGCATGGGCGCACCCATCCGTTTCAGGAAACGCTCTACTTCTCCTGGGTTTTCGCGCCGCTGATTGCGCTCGCGGTCTGCGGCCTGTGCATGCTGGCGGGCAAGACCATCGGCCGAGTCCCCATCGCCTCACAAGTGCTTCTTGGTCGCAATCCCCAGCCTTGGCGGCAGGAGCCAGCGCCAGTACGTTCCGCCAGCGCACCCGGAGCAATGGCCACGGCCGAGCCAAACCGTTAACCGCGCTGCACCAGCGGCACGTAGTCCCGTTTGGTCGGCCCGGTGTAGATCTGCCGGGGACGGTGAATCCGCTTGGATGTTTCGGCGACTTCCTTCCAATTGGCGATCCAGCCCGGCATGCGACCGATCGCAAACATCACCGTAAACATATCCACCGGAATCCCGATCGCTTTGAGCACCAATCCGCTGTAAAAATCAACGTTGGGATAGAGCTTCCGTTCGATGAAATATTCATCGTTCAGAGCTGCCTGCTCGAGATGGCGAGCGATATCGAGCAAAGGATCCTCCCGGCCAAGTGCACGAAGCACGCGGTCAGCGGCGCGTCCGAAAATCTTGGCCCGCGGGTCGTAGTTTTTATACACCCGATGGCCGAAGCCCATCAGGCGCGCTTTCCCATTCTTGGCATCTTCGATAAACTGGCTGCCATCATCTCCGTCGGCGTGAATCTGCTGGAGCATGCGCACCACAGCGGCATTGGCACCGCCGTGCAGCGGGCCCCACAACGCGCAAACCCCTGCCGCGACCGAGGCAAAGAGGTTCGCACCACCGCTCGCCACCATCCGAACGGTTGAGGTTGAGCAGTTTTGCTCGTGATCGGCGTGCAGCAATAAGAACAGGTCCAGCGCTTCAACAACTTCCGTCTGCACTTCGTATGGATGGTGCGGCTCGGAAAACATCAAATGGAGAAAGTTCTCCACGTAGCGCAGGTCCTTGCGGGGGTAATTGAGCGGAAGGCCCCGCGACATGCGGAATGTCATCGCGGCAATCGTGCGTACTTTCGAAATCAGGATCGCGGCAGCCTCGTCAAAACTGTCCAGATCCTTTTCGCGATTATTGGTCGCGAGCTCCGGATAATAACAGCCGAGGGCGTTGAGCATCGAACTGAGCACCGCCATCGGGTGGCTGTTGTTCGGGAATCCTTGGAAATGGTGCTTGAAATCCTCGTGCAGCGGCGAACGGTCCCCGATCTTGTTCCGAAAAGCTTCCAACTGCGCCTTGGTCGGCAGCTCCCCGTAGATGATCAGGTAGGCCGTGCAGAGGAAAGTGGAACGTTCCGCCAGTTGCTCGACCGGAATGCCCCGGTGCCGCAGGATGCCTTTCTCCCCGTCGATAAAGGTGATCTTGCTTAGGCAAGAACCGGTGTTGCCGTAACCGTCGTCGTAAGTGATGTACTTTGCAGTTGAACGGAGCTTGCGAGTATCAATCGCTTTCTCTCCCTCCGTCCCGGTAAGCACGGGAAAGGTGTACGATTTTCCTTCAATCGTGATTTCAGCCAGCTCCTGGGAGTCGACGCTCGGTTGCGATGCCACTTCGTTGCTCATGTATTAGGCGGGAAAAAGCCTGAAATTAGCGAGGGCAGGAAAGGGGCGTCAATCACAAGGCCCCAGAAAGTGCGCCCTTCTCTCCGCTTACAGCGTGGCGAGGAATCCCCGGTAAAGATTCAAGCCGTTGCTCTGCGACTTTTCAGGGTGAAATTGAGTAGCGAAGCACTTTCCGTGCTGGATCGCGCTACAAAAGCGATCTTCGCCGTAAACAGTCTCTCCCCAGACAATCTCGGCATTCGTCTCCCGAATCCGATAACTGTGGACAAAATAGAAAAACGGCGCGGCCGGGAGCGTCGCCTCGACAGGCGTGGAACGGACAAATTCAACCGTGTTCCAGCCCATGTGCGGGACTTTCAATCCACTGCCAGCCGGAAAGCGAAAACGCTCTACCCGCCCGGGAAAGATTCCCAGCCCCGGAGTATCTCCTTCTTCCGAAAACTCGAACAGAGCCTGCAATCCCAAACAGATCCCAAAAAAGGGTTTATCGGCCGCAATCCAGTCGCGAATAGCTGCGTCAAATCCCGTGCGCTGAAGCAGCTTCATGGTATCCACAATCGAGCCTTGTCCCGGAAAAATAAGCGCATCCGCTCGGCGGATGTCGGAGGGACCGTCAATCAGACGCACCGCGGCCCCCTCGTGCTCCCACGCCTTCACAACACTGCGGAGATTGCCCATGCCATAGTCGATCACAGCCAGAGCCGGTTTGACGGCAGTCGTTGAAGCGCTTGTCGATGTCATGAATTCCAGAAATGAAACACGCGATCCTCACGATCGCAAGATTGACAAATACGCAACGCCTTCGGGAGGCGCGGCAAGTAATTAACTACGTCAACAATCCTTTGGTCGACGGCAACGCGCCTTCCTGACGCGGATCCAGCGAAGTGGCCATGTCGAGCGCGCGAGCGAAGGCTTTGAAGATGCCTTCAGCGATGTGATGCGGCTCATCACCATATTCGAGGCCGATGTGAACATTTGCGCCGGCTGCGTTGGCAAAGCCTTGGAAAAATTCGCGCATCAAATGGATATTAAAATCCCGCACAAACACCTCCGGAGTCTGCACTTTATAAACCATGAAGGGGCGATTGCTCAAATCAATGGCCACGCGCGCGAGCGTTTCGTCCATCGGCAGCAGGAAAAAGCCATAACGGCGAATGCCCAGCTTTTCACCCAGAGCCAGTTTGACGGCTTCGCCAAGAACAATGCCGACGTCCTCGACCGTATGGTGATAATCAACCGCCAAGTCGCCGGTGGCGCGCAGCTGCAAGTCAAACAAGCCATGTCGGGCAAACAGGACCAGCATGTGATCAAAGAACGGAATGCCGGTGTCGACATCGCCCCGACCACTGCCGTCGAGGTCGAGCCGCAGCGAAATCTGCGTTTCCGTGGTGTCGCGTTGCCGTGTTGCTATCCGTTCGTTCGCCATAGGTCGAGTGCCTCCAAAAGAGCATCCATCTGAAAATCCGTGCCAACACTGATCCGCAAGCCGTTGGCTGTCAATGGACAAGAACCGAAGTAGCGCACGAGAATATGCCGTTCCTTAAGGAAAGCAAAAAGATCCTCTGCCAATGCCGGAGAGGGAACCTGATTACCTTTGCTTGGCCGGGTAAAAACAAAATTCGTTTGCGAAGGATAAACAAACCAGCCCCGCTCCGCCAACGCTTGGGAAAACCGAGCGCGCGTTGCCTTCACTTTCGCGACCGTAATCCGCAGATGGTCCTGATCGGCCAACGCAGCCAGCGCACCCGCTTGGCTCAGACGGTTGACATTATAACTGTCGCGCACGCGATCGAGCAAACCGATGATTTCTCCGCTCGCCAAGCCGTAGCCGACCCGAAGCCCGGCCAAACCATAACTCTTTGAAAAGGTTCGCGTGATCACGAGGTGGGAAAACTCGGCCAACAAATCGACGGCTGTCTCTTCCGCAAAATCCACATAAGCCTCATCCACCACCACCACTCCATTAAAGGCGGTCAGCAGGGCGCGCAGTTCTTCCAGGGAAAACGCGACTCCGGTGGGAGCATTCGGCGCAGTTAGAAACAAAATCGATGCCTGCAGCTGTGCCAACGCCTCCACCGGAAGCGCCATGGAATCGTCAAAAGGCACCGAAACCACTTCTCCGTTGTCGATCGCAGCCAGCACGGGGTAGAGCGAATAGCTGGGATAGGATTGTCCTAGCGCAGACGACGTTCCGACAAAGGTGCGGACCAGCAAGTTAAGGATATCGTCCGAGCCATTGCCGACAATTACCTGATCCGTCGTCAATCCGTGGTGTCGAGCAATCGCTGCGCGCAATGGAGCACTGGTCGGGTTGGGGTAAAGCGCGAGGCGTTGACATTCGGCCGCGACAGCCTCCGCCACCCGCGGGCTGGGCGGGTACGGCAGTTCGTTGGTGTTTAACTTGATCCAGTCGCCCCCAGTCGGCTGAGTGCCGGGGACGTAGGGATGCAAGGCAGGAACATGCGGCCGGGCCAGTTCAGTAGGCGTCTTGTTCACGAGAAAAAAAGAGTTTTAAGGTGCCGGTTCTTCAAACCGGATTTCCAAGGAGCGACCGTGTGCATCGAGATCTTCCAGCTCGGAAAATACGGCGACGACATCCCGAGCCTTGGCCAAGGCTTCCCGATTGTATTCAACCAAGCTGGTCCGCCGGAAAAAATCGGTAATTTTCAAACCACTGAAAAAGCGGCCTGTTCGACCGGTCGGCAATGTATGGCTGGGGCCGGCGGTAAAATCGCCCAGCACGGTGGGCGTGTCATGGCCGAATAACATCGCACCCGCCGTAGTAATCGCGGCTTCCAATTTTGCAAAATGGTTGTGGTCCACATGCAATTCAAGGTGCTCGGGGGCCACGAAATTGGCAACAGCCACCGCCTCCTCCAAATCTGCGACCTGAACAAAAAGTGTGCTCTTCTCGAGCACCGTGCGAATCGTCTCGGCGTGTTTGAGTGTTTTCAGCTGCGCTTGGATCGCGGCCTCGACCGCGGCGCATTGGGCATCCTCCGTGAAGACGTAATAGATCTTTTCCCGACCTGTTCCGTGTTCTGCCTGGGCGAGCAAATCGGCCGCCAACCAAGCCGGTTCAGCCGTTTCATCGGCAATCGCCAATGCTTCACTCGGACCCGGCAACAATTCGATACCCACGGTGCCAAAAACCTGGCGCTGCGCCTCGGTAACGTAGGCGTTTCCGGGTCCAAAAACCTTGTCGACCGCCGGGATTGTCGCCGTGCCGTAAGCCATTGCGCCCACGGCCTGGGCACCTCCAAGACGATAGACCTCCTCCACCCCACATAAGTGCATGGCGGCGAGCATCGGTGGACAAATCATGCCATCGCGTCCCGGGGGCGAAAAAACTGCGATTTCCGGAACGCCTGCCAACCTGGCCAGAGTCGCCGTCATCACCACAGTGGACACCAAGGGCACGCTGCCGGCGGGAACATAGAGACCTACCCGTCGAACCGGATACCAGCGTTCCCCCACCCGAGCCCCGTGCGGATTGACCGCCTCCCAGCTCTGTGGAAGTCCCTGTTGATGAAAGGTGCGCACACAGTGAATCGCTTCCTCAATCGCCTTGCGATGGCGTGGAGAAAGTGCCCGCGCCGATTTTTCCAATGCAGCGGGATCAATCCGCAATTCGGAGGCCTCAAAACGATGTCCATCAAACTCGCGCGTATAGCGGAGCACCGCGGCGTCGCCTTCCGCCTTCACCGCCGCCAAAATGGCAGCGACACGGTCGGTTACCTCCGCGCTCGCATTGCGGGTTTCAATAAAGCGGGCGAGTTCCGAAAAAAAACGTGGGTCGCTAAAGCGAAGGATACGCATGGCCGGATTGCGAAATGTCTATCGGTGGCTGCCCCTTAAGGGCACATCTCTATTCCCATTCAATGGTGCTGGGCGGTTTTGAGGAAATATCGAGCACGACCCGATTGACCCCTTTGACCTCATTGATGATGCGGTTGGAAATACGTTGAAGCAGCTCGTGCGGCAGATTCGCCCAATCAGCAGTCATCGCATCAATGCTTTCCACGATGCGCAGGGCAATGACGTTGTCGTAAGTGCGTTCGTCCCCCATCACACCAACGGTACGAACCGGAAGGAAGACGCAGAAACTCTGCCAGACCTTGTAATAAAAGTCAGCTGCCTTGATCTCCTCGAGAAGGATGGCGTCGGCCTCACGCAAGGTTGTCAGATTGGCACGGGTGATTTCTCCGATCACACGAACGGCGAGCCCCGGCCCAGGGAAAGGTTGCCGCCAGACAACGCTCTTGGGCAAACCCAATTCTTCACCCAGTTTCCGCACCTCGTCCTTGAACAGCTCATTGAGCGGCTCAATCACCTTCAGCCGCATGCGTTCGGGCAATCCCCCAACATTATGGTGACTTTTAATTAATGCGGCCGGATTTCCGTCGATCGGAATTGACTCGATGATGTCGGGGTAAATGGTCCCTTGGGCGAGGAAGTCCACTTCGCCGATCTTCGCCACCTCGGATTCAAATACGTCGATGAAGAGCTTGCCGATCGTCTTGCGCTTGGCCTCGGGGTCCGTAACACCATCGAGCGCATCGAGAAAAATATCCCCTGCGCGGGCCACAACCAGGTTCAGGTCAAAGTTCTCCCCGTAGAGTTTTTCGACCGCTTCGGTCTCACCTTTACGCATGAGTCCGTTGTCAACATAGACACAGGTCAGCTGTCGGCCGATCGCACGGTCGATCAAGGCAGCCGCGACTGAGCTGTCGACCCCTCCGCTCAATCCGAGAATTACATGTTTGTCCCCCACCGCCTGACGGATCTTTTCAACCGAAGTCTCGATGTAATGAGCCATCGTCCAGTCACCACGACAGCCGCAGATCTCAAAAAGAAAATTGCGAATGATGTCCGTGCCCTGCTCCGAGTGAAAAACCTCCGGGTGAAACTGCAGGCCGTAAAAGCGCCGCTCGGCGTTCTCAATCGCCGCGTAGTTGCTATTCTCGGTTTGGCCGATCGTTTCGAATCCCTCTGGAAGCTGGGTGAGCTTGTCTCCGTGGGAGTTCCACACCTTGATCTCCTTTTTGATCCCCTTGAAAAGCGGACTGTCCCGATCGACCGTCAGCGTTCCCCGGCCAAATTCGCGCTCCGTGCTCGGCATGACGCGTCCGCCCAGCAACTGGCCTAACAACTGGAGTCCATAGCAGATCCCCAACACCGGCACCCCCAGGTTAAAAATCTCCATATCGGGTCTCGGCGCACCCAGGGAGAGCACGCTGCTGGGGCCTCCGGAAAGGATGATCCCCTGCACCCCGTCAGCCTTCAGCCGGTCCGCCGGCGTGTCGAAGCGGTAGACCCGCGAGTATACCTGACACTCCCGCAAACGCCGGGCGATTACCTGCGTGTATTGGGAACCAAAATCGAGAACTGCTACTACCTGGGCCATGGGAAAAGGGATGAGAAAACGCTGCCGGACTCGTCAGCGCAAGCACGGAGCACAGGGATCATGCTTGAGGGGTGGAACAACTGCGCCGTCCGCACCTTGGCAATCTGCTAAAACTTGAGTGAACCATTCCCAAAGCCACATTCGGGACAGGGAACCGTTTCAGAACGTTGCAGGCTGCTATAAAGTTTACCGCAGCGCACACAGTGAAAGGAGCGCCGATGGCGCTGCGCATCATAATATCGTTTATCGCGGCGGTCATAAAACATCCACAGGCCGAAAAAGAACAGCAGCCCTGTGATGACAAAAAAGCTGACTGCCAACTGAAGGGAGAGTTCGAACATAAGATTGTCCAGAAGAATGGATTTCCCGCCGACATCTGTAAATTACCGACTGTGCGGGCGGAACAATCACCAAAAACAAAAGGCACCCGGAGACCGGATGCCTTTTGGACAAAAGAACTGAAGCCTGTTTAAGCTTTAGGCGCTTCGTCAGCCGAGGCTTCGGCCACTTCAGCCGGCGCGGCTGCATCCTCGACGGGAGCAGTCTTCTCCTCGGTCGCGGCTTTCACCTTTTTGGCTGACGCCGTTTTCTTTTTCTTCGGATAACCTTCGTCGGAAGCCGGAATCAACTGAATGACCGCCATTTCGGCAGCATCACCAATTCGGGTCCCCAGCTTGTAAATGCGGGTGTACCCTCCGGAACGGTTGGTAAACTCAGAGACCTTTTCATCGAAAAGGGTCTTGACGATGGCCTTGTCACGCACCTTGGCGATCGCGAGACGGCGGAGAAACAGAGCGCGTTCCGGAGATGCGGTCTGGGCGTGCTTGGCCAAGGTGATGATCTTTTCGACGTAGGGACGAAGGGCTTTCGCCTTCGGCAAAGTAGTCTTGATCTGGTCGTGCTTCAGGAGTGCCTGGGCCATGTTAGCCATGAGCGCTTGGCGGTGCTCCTTTTTCCGGCCCAGTTGGTGACGGTGTTTTAAGTGACGCATCTAAACGAAAGAATGAAGGTGAATAGGAAGCGGTGAAAACTTCCCGACTAGAATTCGCTGCGGCTTTCGAGGAGGCGTTCGTCGATTTTCATGCCAAGGCTCAGTCCGAGTTGCTCGAGCTTGGCCTTGATTTCGTTCAACGACTTCTTCCCGAAGTTACGGTATTTGAGCATCTCTTGCTCCGACTTCATCGAGAGCTCGCCCACCGTGGTGATATTGGCATTGTTAAGGCAGTTGGCCGCACGGACCGAGAGTTCGATTTCGTTTACCGACATATTGAGCAGTTTGCGGAGTTTGTTCTGCTCTTCACTCACTTCGGTCTTGGCATCTTCGAATTCGACGCTCTCCTGGCTCACTTCATCGAACACATCCAAGTGGTGCTTCATGATGGAAGCGGCCTGCTTGATGCAGTCATCCGGCGTGATTCGCCCATCGGTCGTGATTTCGAGGATGAGCTTGTCGAAATCAGTCATTTGACCGACCCGGGTGTTCTCAACCGTATACTTTACAAGGCGAACCGGGCTATAGAGGGTGTCGACGGAAATAACCCCAATTGGTTGGTCTTCCACCTTATTTTCCTCACCGGACACATATCCGCGCCCAACCCGGATCTCCACCTCAGCAAGAAACCTTTGCTCTTTGTCGAGCGTGCAGATGACTTGGTCCGGGTTAAGGATCTGGATATTCGAGTCCGCCTGAATATCGCCTGCGGTGATGGCTCCTTGACGCGTTACGTCGATGAGCAGCTTGATCGGCTCCCGCTTGTGCGAAACGACCAGCACCTTCTTCAGGTTCAGCACCATGTCGGTGACATCTTCAACGATGCCATCAATGCTCTGAAACTCGTGTTGCACGCCGTCGATTTTGATCGAAGCGATGGCGGCTCCTTCAATCGAGCTCAGAAGGATACGGCGCAAGCTGTTTCCGACTGTGTGACCGTAGCCAGTTTCAAACGGTTCAGCGATGAACTTGGCGTAGGTGTCGGAAGCGCTCTCCTCTTCCTTGATGAGTCGGTTCGGGAGTTGAAATTTGCCTAGTCGAATGGCCATGGATGATCTGCTGGATGAAGTGTGGTGCGGTGCGGGAAAATAACAGAGCTCAGGACGCTCAGCGTCTAGCGGCTGTAGAATTCCACGATCAATTGGACATTGATCCCGGGTTCAATCTCGCCGGCCTCGGGCAGGCGGCTGATCGTTGCGGTGAGGGTATCGTCGTTGCGGGAGATCCAATTCGGAACCGTCCGCACGCGGGTGTCTTCCAGTGAACGGGTGGCCAGCTGCCGCGAGGAGGTCGATTCGCGGACTTCAATCGTGTCGCCAGCGCTCACTGCGAAGCTCGGAACGTCCACTTTGCGGCCATTCACCTTGATGTGTCCGTGAGCGACATACTGACGGGCCATGCGGCGGGTTTTGGCAAAGCCGAGATTGTAGATCACCGCATCGAGACGCGTTTCCAGCAACTGAAGAAAGATTTCCCCGGTCACCCCGCGGATCGCTTTCGCGCGTTCAAAGGTGCGACGGAATTGCTTTTCAGTCAGGCCATAAAGGTAGCGCAGCTTCTGTTTTTCATTGAGACCAACAGAGTATTCGGAGGTCTTCCGACGCAGCCGCATGCCGTGTTGGCCGGGCGGGTGCGGCTTACGGTCCTGCGCCTTGTTTGGCGGAAAGATCGACATGCCGAAACGGCGATTAATGCGAGTCGTGGGGCCGGTGTATCGAGCCATGAGCTGGAAGATCTAAAATTTAAAATATAAGATTTGAAATGCGCAGGCGCTTACACGCGACGACGCTTCTTTGGGCGGCAGCCGTTATGCGGAACGGGGGTCGTATCCACAATGCTCGTCACTGTCATGCCGAGCGACTGGAGGGCACGAATCGCGCTATCCCGACCCATACCAGGGCCTTTGACGCGCACTTCCACTTCCTTCATTCCGTGAGACAACGCAACCCGGCCGGCATCTTGGGTCACCACCTGGGCGGCATATGCCGTGCTCTTGCGGGAACCACGGAAATTCATCTTTCCAGCGCTGGACCAGGAAATCACATTCCCCTTCGGATCGCAGAAGGAAACTTTCGTATTATTGAAAGTAGCGAGGACGTTCACAATGCCCTGGGTAACGTTCTTGCTCCCCTTGGCCTTGCGGACATTGATGTCCACTTCGCTCTTGAGAAGGTCAGCCGCAGTCGGTTGCCCCGGCTTCTTCTCTTCCTTCTCACCCGTGTCAGCACCTTCCGCAATGGCGGAGGCGGCGGCGGAGGTGTCATTTTCCGCGGCGGCAGGCTTCACTTGCTGCTCTTTTTGTTCTTCTTCACTCATGATATTAAATGGGAAATCGTATAAACGCTACTTCTTGCCACCGCTAACGGTCTTTACCTTACCCTTGCGCGTCCGGGCATTGCACTTGGTCCGCTGACCACGCACCGGCAGCCCGCGCCGGTGGCGAATGCCGCGGTAGGATTGGATGGCTTGGAGGCGTTTCAAGTTACCAGCAATCTCGCGGCGCAGGTCCCCCTCGACGCGCTGGCCCTTTTTCACGACCAATTCGGCGATGGTATTGACTTCTTCTTCAGTCATGGTGTGCGCACGACGATCGGGATCGAGCCCGCTTTCCTTGCAGAGCTCTTCCGCAAGCGTGGGTCCGATGCCGTAAATATAACGCAATGAATAAGGGATTTTTTTGTTCCCTGGAATGTCTACACCGAAGATACGTGGCATGATGATTCGTGCTGAATTGATACTAAAAAAGGATTTAAAGGGGCTTTTGGTGGCGATCCAGCCCGCGCGCTGTCTGTTTTAGCGCGAAAAGGACAAAGGCAACGCCAGCCAGTTAATGCTGTCAAGGGAAAAGCCAAGGAAACGCCTTGACAGCGCCAGTGCCTACACTCCGCTACTTCCGTTGCGTACCGATGGACGCGGCATGAGGCCACCTTCCGGAACGGTGAGGATCTCGGGACCGTCCCGGGTCACAAGCACCGTGTGCTCAAAATGGGCGGCGTGTTGACCGTCGGCCGTCAAAGCCGTCCAACCATCAGAACCCATCCGGACACGAGGCGAGCCGAGCGTCACCATCGGTTCAATCGCGAGCGTCATTCCCGGACGTAACCGTTCCCCACGCTTGCGGGGTCCAAAATTGGGAATCTGGGGCGGCTCGTGCATCGTACGTCCCACCCCATGGCCCACAAAATCACGGACAATGCCGAAACCCTGGGCGTTGATGTGTGCTTCAACCGCATGAGAAATATGTCCCACCCGGTTACCGGGACGCGCTTCGTCGATGGCGCAGTAAAGTGCTTCTTCCGTTGCCTCCAGAAGTTGTCCGACCTTTGCGGCGACCTGGCCGACGGGAACCGTTCGGGTGTTGTCTCCAATCCACCCCCGATAGATTACGCTTACATCCACCGAAATGGCGTCTCCTTCGCGCAGAACGCGCTTGAGGTCCGCTACTCCATGGACGATCTCGTCATTAACCGAAAGACAGGTATAGCAGGGATAGCGGAGTGCTCCATTCGCGTAATTGTAACACGCGCTGATCGCACCGTACCCTTCAATCAATTTTTTGCCTTCCTGATCCAGGTCGTAGGTGTTGACACCAGGAGCAACCATGGCGCAGAGCTTGGCGAGAACGTTGGCGGCTACTTGACCCGCTTCGCGCATCGCTTCGATCTGTTCCTGACTTTTAATCGGAATCATGTTTCCGAACTCCGGCCGTAAAGAGGTCCCGAGTCAAACCTCGGGAGGCGTTGGCACCAATTGCAAAGAACAATGTCGCCACAGCGGCAACCGATCGATCTCGAAAGCCGAGATCATGCGCCTGTAAATCAGGCATAGAAATACATATTGAGGCCCCACGCCGCAATCCCGGCGACCAGCATCAAGGCAAGCCAGCGCCATGCGGGTGCCGTCTGTGCAAGACCCGCGGTATCGACAATCTGGCGCGTCCGTCCTTGGCTCCGACCTTTGAGGCGGCCTTTCTTCAGAAATCCGTCGTAGTGCCGTTGCAACAGGTAGGTTTCCACCTGACGCAGGAAGTCGAGCAGCACGCCGACAATGATCAGCAGTCCGGTGCCACCAAAGAACTGAGCAGCGAGGAACGGAATCCCCAACGTGCCATACACGATGTTGGGAAGGACGGCGATGACCACCAGAAAGATCGCACCCGCAAGCGTCAGACGGGTCATGATAAAGTCCAGATAACGGGCCGTCGGCTCGCCAGGGCGAACACCCGGAACATAGCCGCCATACTTCTTCAGATCATCAGCGATCTGCACCGGCTTGAACATCACCGACACCCAGAAGTAGCTGAACACAAAAATCAAGACGCCAAAAATAATGTGGTAGGAAAGCTGACCAGCCTGAAACCACATGCCGACGGTCTCCAACGCACGGCCGTACCAAGCATCCGAACCGATCGCCTTCCCTGCCCAGCCAAACATCGTGACGAAAAACATCATGATCGCCGAGCCGAAGATGATCGGCATAACCCCGGCATAATTGACCTTCAAGGGGAGGAAGCTGCTTTGACCGCCAAAAACCTTCCGCCCAACCACACGCTTGGCATACTGCACCGGAATCTTCCGCACCGCCTGCACCACCATAATGACACCCGCCACGACCAGGAAGAGAAAGACCAGCATAACGATCGCCATCTCCCAGCGAAGGAAAGCGGCTTCACCGACCGGGGCCACAAAGAGCCCATAGGTCAATGAGATCGCGCCCGGCAGATCCGCCAGAATGCCGATCGTAATGAGAATGGAAATGCCATTGCCAATACCGCGGTTCGTGATCTGTTCACCAATCCACATCAGCAACACCGTCCCGGCAGTGAGAAACAGCACCGACGTAATACTGAACCACATGTGGTCCGTGAGGATGATCGCTCCGTAACGTTCAATCGAGTAGCCCTCAAAAACCTGGGCCGGGTTCTGCAAGGTTGCGATCAGCAGGACTGCCTGAACCAGACAGATAACCACCGTGGCATACCGCGTGTACTGAGCAATCTTCTGCCGACCAATCTCTCCCTCTTGTTGCAGACGCGCCAATGAAGGCACCGCCGCGCCAAGCAGCTGAAAGATAATGGAGGCACTAATGTAAGGCATGATGCCCAACGCGAAGAGCGCCCCTTTTAGAAGCGCGCCCCCCGTAAACATGTTATAGAGCCCCAGCATCGAGCCCCCGGTACTTTGCGCCTGATCGTCAAAGAATGCCTGCAGCGGCGTCGGATCGAGCCCTGGCAGTGGAATATTCGCACCCACACGCGCAATAAAGATGAGCGTGAGCGTAATGAAAATCTTATCACGGAGTTCCGCGATTTTGAAACTGTTGACGAAAGCGGAGAGCATCGGGGTCGACTATAGGCGATTTAAAGGCGCTAAGGGAGGGTGCAGTGGAGACAAGGTCAACCGCTTTACCATCCCGGCGGAGACCTAATCGGTCGATTCGGTCGCGGTTTCGCCCTTTTGCGCGAGAACCTGAGCTGATCCTCCGGCCGCTTCGATCTTCTCTTTGGCGGAACCGGAAAACTTGTGAGCGGAGACCGTCACCTTGCGGGACAATTCACCCTCACCGAGAATCTTGATGAGCTTATCGCTGTTACGCACGAGGCCGGCCTTGACCAAGCTTGCTTTATCGATCACTTCGCCGTCGATCCGCTCGAGATCGCCCACGTTAACGATCGCGTAATCGGTGCGGAACTCAAAGTTACTGAAGCCGCGCTTCGGCAGTTTGCGGTAGAGCGGAATGTGACCGGATTCGAAGCCGGGGCGCTGGCTGAAGCCGGCGCGGGCGCGTTGCCCCTTATGACCGCGACCGGAGGTCTTACCCCGACCGCCGCCTTCACCACGACCGATGCGCTTGCGGCTTTTAAAGCCGCCGCTCTTTGGGAGATTGTGCAGACGCATGAAAAAGTCCTCTCAAAAAAATACTACAGGTTGAAACAAACGATCTCCGATCGGCTCAGGCTTTCCGAAGCGCGAAGATCTGCTCCTTGGAGCGGAGTTGACGGAGGGCGTCGAGGGTAGCGTTCACCATCGCAGCCGGATTGTTCGAGCGAAGGCTTTTTGTCAGCACGTCCTTGATTCCGGCCGCTTCGAGGACGGCACGGACTCCACCACCGGCGATGACGCCTGTTCCGGGAGTTGCTGGACGGAGCATGACGCGACCCCCATCGTGCTCGCCCATCACCGCATGCGGGATGGTATTGCTCCGGCGGTTAATCGGCTGCATGTTCCGGCGAGCGCGCTCGGTGCCCTTGCGGATGCATTCCGGCACTTCCTTCGCCTTACCGTAACCGACGCCGACGTTGCCGTCGCCATCGCCAACCACAACCAGGGCCGAGAAGCTGAAGCGGCGTCCACCGGCGACGACTTTAGCGCACCGGTTGATGTGAACCACTTTTTCGATCAGGTTGCTTTCCTCTTCGGCTTGAGGCGGACCGCCGCGTTGACCGCGACCGCCACCTGGGCCACCGCTTCGTCCGCGACCACGACCACCGCCACCGGGGCCGCCACGACCACCGCGACCACCGCGAGCCGGGGCTTCCGCCCGAGGGCGATCCACCATGCCGACCACCGCGCTTCCACGGCGTTCCTGCTTTTCAGCACCCGGGCCCACGATGTCGTCACCGGATTCCGGATTCAAGCGCGGAGCCTGGGGGCGAATTTCTTCTGAATTCTCAGAATTCACGTTTTGATTCTCTTCACTCATCCTGGGTCTCCTTAAAATACCAATCCGGCGGCACGGGCTGCTTCAGCGAATTCTTTGACACGGCCATGATACCGACGGCCATGGCGGTCGAACACGACCGACTCGATGCCGGCAGCCTTCGCCTTCTCGCCGAGCAAAGAGCCGAGCTTGGCAGCGCTCTCTTTGTTGGCAGACAGTTTCTGATCGCGAAGATCCTTGTCGAGCGTCGATGTGGCCAAAAGTGTTTTGCCGGCGACGTCGTCGATAAGCTGTGCGTAGACGTGGATATTCGTAAAGGTGACGCAAAGGCGTGGACGCTCGGCGGTTCCCGATACTTTCTTGCGGATACGCCAGATACGCTTCTGACGCAGTTTCCGTTTGTGCTGTAAATTCATGATGTTGTCTTTCGTTTCTACTTACGGGAGAGGAAGGGCTCCCTCGCGGATGACGTTTAGCCGGCTTTCTTGCCTTCCTTGCGGCGGACAAATTCACCATCGATGGTGACCCCTTTGCCCTTGTAGGGCTCGACCGGGTAGAACTTCTTCACCTCGGCGGCAAATTGTCCCACGGCCTGCTTGTCAGTACCTTCGACTTTGACTTTGGTCTGATCGGTGACCGTCACGGTCAGCCCCTCTGGGATCGGATGGTTGATGTCGTGGGAGTAACCGAGCTCAAGCTTCAATACCTTGCCATTGACGGCGGCCCGGAAGCCAACGCCCGTAATGGTGAGGCTCTTTGCAAAACCCTCCGTCACGCCCTGGACCATGCCATTGACGACCGAACGAGCGGTGCCGAACATCGCCCGGGAGTGGCGGCTGCCGCCGACGGGGGCGAAACGGATTTCGTTGTCTTCAACCTTAATGTCCACGTAGGCGGGATTGAACGCCTTTTCCAGTTTGCCCTTGGGGCCCTCCACCAAGACGGTTCCCGCTTGCGCGGAGACCTTAACCTTTGCGGGGATCGGGACGGGAAGTTTACCAATGCGACTCATGACTAGATGTCCTTTAAATGATTACCAAACGGAGCAGATCATCTCGCCGCCAACTTTTTGTTGGCGAGCGTCGCGATCGCGCATGACACCACGCGACGTGGTGAGGATACCGACACCGAGACCGCCCAAGGTACGGGGAATTTCCGTCGATTGAAAATAGAGGCGGCGACCGGGGCTGCTCATGCGCTTGATGCCCATGAGTGCCGGAACGTCGTCGACATACTTCAAGGTAATGACGAGGTTTTTGTGACCGTTGGCATCGAGGCCTTCGGAGACCTTACCGATGTAGCCCTCTTCCTGAAGAATGGTGGCAATTGCCTTGTGCATCTTCGAGTGCTTCGCGGTGCAGGTTTCGCGATTCGCCCGGTAGGCGTTGCGAATCACGGTGAGAAAATCACTGATCGTGTCAGACATGATGTTATCTTTTCTTCGCCGAAGGGTTTACCACGAGGACTTGGTCACGCCGGGGATCTTGCCTTCCGAAGCGAGCTCGCGGAAGGTGATACGACTCATCCCATACTTGCGGATAAAGGCGCGGGGCCGACCAGTGATCCGGCAGCGGTTGCGCTGACGCACCGGGCTGGAGTTTTTCGGGAGCTTGGTGAGTTTGCGTTGAGCAATGTAAAATTCTTCGTCCCCGGTCTCGGGATTCGACAAGATGGCTTTGAGCTCGGCGCGCTTGGCGGCGTACTGCTTTGCCAACTGTTTGCGCTTCTTATCGCGCTCGATCATTCCTTTTTTGGCCATATTACAAATTCCTGTGTTAAGCAGCCGAAGCCGAGGTTTGACGCTTGCGGAAGGGCATCCCCATCAGCCGAAGCAGTTCACGACCTTCGTCGTTGGTCTGGGCAGAGGTGACGATACAGATATCCATGCCGATTTGGCGCTTGGATCCATCGGACGCTCCTTCCGGAAAAATCGAGTGGTCATTGATCCCGAGGGCGTAGTTTCCGTTGCCGTCGAGTTTGTCATGGACGCCTCGGAAGTCGCGAATGTTCGGGAGCGCAATGCCGATGAGACGGTAGAGAAACTCATACATGCGGGCTCCCCGGAGGGTGACCATGCATCCGACTGGCATCCCTTCACGCAGTTTGAAATTCGAGATGCTGAGACGGGCCTTGGTAACCACCGCCTGCTGTCCGGCGATCGCACTGATCTCCTTGACGGTTTCCGCGATCTGGTTCTTGTCGAGCGAGGCATCGAAGCCGCTGTTAATCACTACCTTGGTGATCTGCGGAACGTCGTGCACATTGTCGTAACCACCGGACTTCCGCAGTTCGGGAACAACCGTATTCAGGTAGTGCTGTTTAAGTGAAGGGATGGACATGATCTGAGTCTCCTGGTTTCCTGGGTCCGATTCCAGCCGGACCGTGCGGACCTGTGATGGACGATAAATGAATAAGTGGGATGGCCTTAGCTCTGCTTCGCTTCGACTTTGGATTCGAAGCGCGAGGCCAGCATGACGTTTGAAAGGTGAATGGGATTTTCGCGTTCGTTGATCCCGGCGGGTGCGTTTTCGCCTTTAGCTTTTTCGTGGTGCTTGCGCATGTTGACGCCTTCAACCAAGACACGATTTTTTTGCGTGAGAACGCGGAGCACTTTGCCGCGGGTTCCGCGGGAATTGCCGGCGATAACGACGACTTCGTCGCCTGCTTTAATCTTCATTTTCATGACTAGAGAACCTCCGGAGCCAAACTGATGATCTTCATGAACTTCTTCTGGCGCAGCTCGCGGGCGATCGGACCGTAAATACGGGTGCCGCGGGGCTGGCCTTCGGGGTTGATCAGGACCACGGCGTTGTTGTCAAAGCGAAGGTAGCTGCCATCGGCGCGGCGAATCGGCGCGGCGGTGCGAACCACGACAGCGCGGGCAACACTTCCCTTCTTGATGGAAGAGTCCGGCGAGGCATCGCGGATGTGCACCATGATCTCATCGCCGACGCTGGCGGTCTTTTTCAATTGGCCGAGCCGACGGATCATCTTCGCCTTTTTGGCTCCGGTGTTATCCGCCACATCGACACTGGTAAGCATCTGAATCATCGTAAAATCCTTTCCGGGGAGGTCAGTTTCGTTAGCTGAGGATGGGGGCCTTCTGGACCACCTCGACGATGCGGAAGCGTTTCAGCTTACTGATCGGGCGGGTTTCCATGATCACTACGCGGTCGCCGATGCCGCATTCGTTCTTTTCGTCGTGGGCGTGGACCACCGTCTTTTGCTTCACTTCCTTGAGGTAAAGCGGGTGACGGATTTTGTAGTCGTAGGTTACCTTGACAGACTTGTCTCCGGAGCGGCTGGTTACCAGTCCGGTAATGGTCTTGCGTCGATTGCGTTCAGCCATGGTCGTAATTGCTTTCAATGCGTGCCTAGGCCGAGGCGGCTTCGGAGCGGCGTTTTTCGTGAATGAGGGTTTCGAGGCGAGCAATGTCGCGGCGGAGCTCTTTGAGCAGATGGGGCTTTTCCAGCTGGCCAGTCTGCTTGTTCAGGCGGGTCCGCAGGAGCTCTTCGCGTGCCTCCCGCAGTTGCTTTTCAAGCTCGGCGCGGGAATTTTCTCGGTAGGTTTTGACGTCAACGGGCATCGGATATCGCCTCTCTAACTAGTTAAAATTGTTCCTTCGTAATGAAGCGGCAGGGAAAGGGCAGCTTGCCATCGGCAAGGCGCATCGCTTCCCGGGCGAGGGTCGGACCCACACCACTGAGTTCGAAAAGAACGGTGCCGGGCTTCACGCGCGCACACCAGAACTCCACCCCACCCTTTCCTTTACCCTGACGGGTTTCGGCGGGTTTTTTGGTGCGAGGCGTGTGCGGGAAAACACGGATCCAGACTTTGCCACGGCGGCTGAGGCTGCGGTTGATCGCCACACGAGCAGCTTCGATCTGGTTGGCGGTCAGTTCACCGCGCCCGAGGGCTTGAATCCCAAAGTCACCGAACGCCAACGTGTCGCCACCTTTGGCATCGCCGCGCAGGCGGCCACGTTGTTGCTTCCGGTACTTGGTGCGTTTGGGCATCAAAGGCATGGGTCGTCAAATAGTAAGAGGTTAATCCTGTCGGGAACGGGCGGCCTCGGCCTTAGCCCAATTTTTCGTCATCCGGGACGGAGATCCAGCACTTCACACCGATGATCCCGTAAACGGTGCGGGCTTCAGCAAATCCATAATCGATGTTGGCGCGGAGCGTGTGCAAAGGAACAGAACCGGCGCGGGTGCTTTCGGTCCGGGCGATATCGGAACCGCCGAGACGGCCAGACACCTGAAGGCGAATGCCCGCGGCACCCATGCTCATGGTCTGCTGCACGGCGCGCTTCATGGCGCGGCGGAAGGCAATCCGCCGTTCAAGCTGAAGGGCGACACTTTCGGCAACCAGTGCGGCGACCAAGTCCGGACGCTTCACTTCCTGGATGTCGAGGAGCACGTCGCGGCCAACGAGCTTGGTCAGGTCTTCCTTTGCCTTTTCGAGTTCGGCACCCTTGCGACCGATGACAACGCCCGGCCGAGCGGTCAACACCTTGATCCGGACGCGGTTACCGGCGCGTTCGATCAGGATGCGGGGCACAGCGGCATAACGGAACTTGTCCGTGAGGTACTTCCGGATGCGGTAGTCCTCTTCGAGGTTGTCGGCGAAAGCGCCTTTGCGCGCAAACCAGCGGCTCTGCCAGTCACGGCGGACGGCGAGGCGGAAGCCAATCGGATTTACTTTCTGTCCCATGATCGAAAAAATTTAAGCGTTTGCGGTTTCGGTGACTTTCTGCGCGAGAACCACCTTGATGTGGCTGGTGCGCTTGCGGATCGGGTGAGCCGAACCACGGGCGACCGGCTTGAACCGCTTGAAGGCGGGGCCTTCGTCGATCGATGCTTCTTTGATCACCAGATCGTCGGAGGAAAGACTGTGGTTGTTTTCCGCATTAGCGATGGCGCTGGCGAGCGTCTTGCGGATGAGCCGGGCACCCTTGCGGGGGATGAAGGCCAATAGCTCGAGCGCATCATTCGCGGGCATGCCGACGACTTCGCGGGCGACCTCGCGCGCCTTTTTTGGCGAGATGCGGGTAAACTTGGTGAGGGCGGTAACTTCCATGGCAAAAAATCAGGAAATGCTGATAAGCGAACGCAAAACGCGGTCTTCAGATTGAATGTTCTGGCCGGGGGCCAGTTCGAGGATAAGGGCGACTGCCTGATCGGCGGTCGCTTCAACAATGAGTATCCGCCCAACCGGAGCAGACTCACGCTCGACCTTGGCCACCATTCCCGAACGATACCCGGCGGAAAGTCCGCCTGCCAGCAGCACGAAATCCGCACTGCTGCCTGCCACCACCGACTGCACCACGGCAAGCCCTGCGGGCTCGAGCGGCTGATCGACAAAAGCCGGCCGCCCGAATGCAGCTGTCGCCACAAGGACGAAAGCGGCACAGACAAATCGGCTGATGGTGGAGATAATCATCGAGAAAATGCTTGGTTAGCCAGTGATCGGACTACTTCTTTCCGGTCGCCGCGTGCCCCTTGAAGGTGCGGGTTTGGGAAAATTCACCCAACCGGTGACCCACCATGTTTTCAGTAACATGGACGGGCATAAAGACCTTCCCGTTGTGAACATCAAAGTTGAGGCCGACAAACTCGGGGGTGATTTGGGAGCGACGCGACCAGGTTTTGATCGGACGGCGGTCATCTTTGCCGACAGCTGACTGGACTTTTTTCCAGAGGCCCGGATCGACGAAGAATCCTTTTTTGAGGGAACGTGCCATGTGCTTGAGTCAGTAAATGGTTACTTCTTTTTCACCTTCCGGCCATTGGCACGGACAAGGATCATCTTGTTGGAGGGCTTATTCTTTTTCCGGGTCGGAAATCCCTTGGAAAGCTGGCCCCATGGGCTGACCGGGTGGCCCCCACCCGAGGTGCGGCCTTCGCCCCCACCCATTGGGTGGTCAACCGGGTTCATGGCAACACCACGAACACGCGGGCGGCGGCCCTTCCAACGATTGCGACCGGCCTTGCCGAGCTTTTCGTTCTGGTGCGTACCGTTACCGATTTCACCGATAGTGGCGCGGCAATCCGAACGTACCATCCGGATTTCGCCCGAAGGCATCCGCAAGGTGGCTTTATCGCCTTCAATCGCCACCAATGTGGCAGAACCTCCGGCTGTGCGGACGAGTTGAGCTTTGGTCCGGGGAAGCAGCTCGATGCAGTGAATGCGGGACGCCGGGACGATGTATTTCAATTCCATCGCGTTGCCCGGCTCGTATTCGCCGCGTGCGGAAGAGCTGGTTACAACGTCGCCTGCCTTCAATTTTTGCGGGGCGATGATGTAGCGCTGTTCACCGTCTTCGTACTGAACCAAGGCAATGTGAGCGCTGCGGTTGGGATCGTACTCGATCCGCTGAACCGTGGCGGGCACATCAAGCCGGTCGCGCTTGAAATCGATCTGGCGGTAAAGCTTTTTGTGACCTCCGCCACGACGACGGCTGGTAATGCGACCGTTGTTGTTACGTCCACCGGTGCGGTTCTTGGAGGAGGTGAGGCTCTTGACCGGACGCTCCTTGGAGAGTTCCGGCTGGCTGTTCTCCACACGGAAACGGAGGGACGGAGTGAGAGGATTCTTGGTGACGATGGGCATCGTTTGGGTCTCCGCTGAAGATTAGACGAGGTCGATCGTGTCGCCTTGTTTGACGCGCACGATAGCCTTCTTGTAGCCGGCTTTACGGCCGACGTTACCACGACGCATGCGGTCGCGCTTGGCCTTGGGCTTGACGTTGAGGATGTTCACACTGCGCACAGTGACGCCAAACTGCTTTTCGATCGCAGCCTTGACGGCGACGCGATTGGCTCCGGGAACCACCTTGAACGTGTATTGGTTCAAGTTCGAGGTCGCAATGGTCGCCTTTTCGGTGACGACGTGCTGGACGATAATTTGATCAGGATGGACCATCTTAGTTGCCTCCGTTCACACGGGTGAGAAGTGATGCCATACCCTCTTCGCTCACGATAATGGTATCGTAGGTGCTCAAATCGAGGGCGTTGATGTCGCTGGCTTCGTTTACGGCCACACGTGTGACGTTGCGGGCGGCAAGCACGCTTTGGTCGCTCCAGGAGGCATCGACAGCCAAGATCTTTCCTTGGGGAGCGATCGCGGTGACGACTCCGTCAAAAAGCTTGGTTTTCTTGTCGGCGACATCCCACTTTTCGATGACGCTGACTTCGCCGTCCACCGCACGCTCAAAGAGTGCACGCTGGAGCGCGAGGCGCTTCATCTTCTTGTTGATGTGCTGCGACCAGTCGCGCGGCTGCGGACCGTGGGCCACCGCACCGTGGTAGTGCTGAGGGCCGACCTTGGTTCCCTGACGAGCCGTGCCGGAACCTTTTTGGCGAAATGGCTTCTTTTTGGTGCCATGTACGGTCCGCCGGGTCTTGGTCGAAACGGTGCCAAGGCGCTTGTTGGCTTGATAAGCAAGGATCACCTGCTTGAGGGCCTGAACGCCCTTGTCGCCTTCGAATTGGGGAATGGCGAAATCCTTCTCAGTGGAGGACGCGCCGTCAGCTGTGTAAACTTTAAGTTTCATCGGTCGTGAGCTCCTGCTTTACGCGGACTTCTTTTGCTTGATCGCCTTACGGACGAGGACCGTCGTGCCATTGGCACCGGGGATGCTCCCCTTCACGAGGATCAAATTCTTTTCGGCGTCGATGCGAATGACCTTCAGGTTCTGCACCGTGCGGCGCACGTCACCCATATGTCCCGGCATCGCCTTCCCCTTGAACACATGGCCCGGGGTTTGACGCATCCCGATGGAACCCGGACGACGGTGCATCATGTGACCGTGGGAGGCGGGCTGCCCGTGCATGTTCCAACGCTTCATCACCCCTTGGAAGCCGCGGCCTTTTGCGGTCCCAATAATATCAACCTTCGCGTCGCCCTCAAAGATGGAGACGTTCAGTTCCTGACCGGCTTCAGCATTCGGGGCCTCAGCCATCCGAATTTCACGCACTTCTGCCGGAAGCTTGTCTCCGGACTTCTTGAAGTGGCCGACGAGTGCCTTGGGCGTGTTCTTTTCCTTGCGTGAGCCGTAACCGATCTGAATGGCATTGTAGCCATCAGTCGCCTGCGTCTTCACTTGGAGAATCGGACATGGGCCGACTTCGATGACCGTCACAGGAACGAGCACATTCTCGTCCGTGTAGACCTGGGTCATGCCGATCTTTTTTCCTATGAGTGTATTCATATATCTAAGCGGCAGGCGATGGGATGTCCCTTCGTTGAGACCTGCATTAGGAGTGGGTTAAAGACAAAAGGTGTGCGTTCGATCCGGAGACCGAAAAATTGAAAAGTTTTTGTTGAAGCGAAAAGGCTGGTTGCGGAGTTCCGTGACACGCGGTCTTCGGCTTTCCATCAGCTTTCGCACTGAAAGAATTCGGATAAAGCGGAGGAAACAACTGGTCCGCCCTTGCTCTGTCAAGAGAATATCCGGAAGAAACCTCGAAAATCGGGGCGGTTCAGGGCCTTTGTTCCACACCCAGATCCGCCTTGAGACAATGTCCGAGCAAAGAGGCGTTTTGGCGGACAAGCAAGCAAGGCTTTCAGGAAGCCGCCTGCCCGGGAGACACCAGAACCGTAGACAGGCGATTTCCCGTATCGCGGACAGGTCGCAATGCCCGTTTCACAAATCCTTTGGCTTGGCGCAGCATATCGCCGCGCCATCCGTAACAGTTTTGGTAGTCAAAGGCATCAGCTTCGGTGTTCGGACAAATATACTCGGGATGGATCAACGGAAAACCGATCTCTTCCAAGCGGGCAAACCGGCGGGTTTGTCCATGGGTATGAGTAGCGTCAGCGTCAAAGCCCAGGTTTTGGACCATGTTCACATTGGGAATCACAGACAATCCATGATGCGCCAGATTGGCGATGCTCCAGATGATTGCCCATGAATCCAGATCCCCGTCCAGCACCCGTCCACACCAGCGGCCCCAAGAGGTCCGCGCCTGCGGATAGCTGGAGGATCGGAAGACCCTTCCGTCTTCCAGGATTTGAGGCAAACGCGCTTCGATTTCGCGGTAACGCGTCCAAGCGCGGCGCCACGAGGCCCATCCCCAACAATGGGCAATCTCCGAAAAGTAATAACTTTCGCCCCCTCGCCGGCAGCCGCATTGTTCATTCTGGGCCGTGATCGAGGTAATCCGCTGGTCATCGCGGTATCGGGTCAAAAGTTCGGTCGCAAACGGGAGAAACGAGTCCGCCACCCGGCAGTCTTCCTCAATGATGATACCGGACTCTTCGTGCGTAAAAAACCAATCGATGCCCCGACTGACACCCGCACGACACCCTTCATTAAAGGCGGAAAATCGAACCCGCACCATGCAGGGCCAATCGATCTGCCTCCGCCACTCGCGGCGGATCTCGGCAATCCGAGCAGCTTCCGCTGCGCGTTCCGAACGAGGGCCGTCGGCCGAAAGGTAAATCTTCTCCGGTCGGTATTTTCGGATCGGCTCAAGCACTTGCGCCACGCGGTCGCGGTTAAAAAGCAGGACAAGGACAGGGCTTTTCATTGAATCGTTAACCGCCTCCATCACGCTGCAATCGGAGTCGCGAGTCGCACATTAAACTGTCCCAGCGCACATTGAACCATGTCGCGACAATACACACAATGCCGCAACCCGCCATCCGGCCCCCGAAAAAGGCGTCTAATTGAGTGCCCCGAAGATCAGGGCTCTCCAGCGGAACCCTCCTCCTCACGCTTCATTTCCGGCCGCGATTTCCCCAAGGTATCAGCGGAGTAGGCCCCACGCTCTCCCATCGGGCGCGCTTCTCCCACCGTCGAATCGAGTCGCGTCTGCCGCTCGAGTTCGGAATTCACCTCGGCCCCGAGGAGAATGACAAACGCCGAAAGGAAAAGCCATAACATGAAAACGACCACCGCGCCCAAGGCTCCGTAGGTAGCATCGTAATTTCCGAAGTTGCTGACATAGAGCGAAAAACCAATCGAGGCCACGACCCATAAAAAAGTGCTGAGAACGGCCCCCGGTGAGAGCCAGCGCAACCGGGCGTCCCGTCGATCAGGGCCATAGCGGTAAACGGCGGTCAGCAATGCCATAAACAGAATGGGAAGTACCAACCAGCGCGCAGCCTGAATCAAAAATTCACCAACCGCACCCAAACCGAGGAACCGCAAGACTCCCGGCAGGATGGCAACCAGCGCAAAGAGCAGAATGCTGGTAATAATAGCCGCAAAGGTGAGCCCCAGTGCCACCAGATTCAGCTTGAACAGATTGCGTTCCTCCCCCTCGTGGTATGCCACATTGAGTCCCTTCATCAGACCTTTAATGCCGCGGGCGCTTCCCCAAAGCGCGAAGAGGACGGCAATGAGAGCGCCCCAGCCCGCGCCTTGCTCATTGGAGGCCATGCGCCCCACCTGCTGCTCGAGAAGCGGAATTACTTGGGCCGGCAGCACCGTGCTCAGCATACGCACATGCTCCTGCGCCTGCGCCGGATCAGCGACAAAGGCGTAGAGTGCAATGACTGCCGCCAGCGCCGGAACAAAGGCCAGAAAGGCATAAAACGCCACACCTGCACCGACAATCGCCAGGTTGTCCTTCTTAAAGTTCCCTTTGACGCGCACCAGCACATCGAGCCAGCCAGCTTTCGGGATCTTCCAGAGCGAAGGCGCTTCACGCCCCCGCCCTTCCTCAAAATGATCCTTCGCGGGGCTGTCAGTAGTCGCCACGGTCAAATTCCCCCTCTCCTACACAAGTTTTCCAAGCGAACGGTGATTCCATGTGCCTCCTCTAGAGTGGCCCGGCAGGATCGGACTGCCACACCACCGGAATCACTAAATACCGCGATCGCTCTTTTCTGCATCGGAGGAAGGCATTTCACCCTGCATCTCATTCGATTCCTGCTTTGCCGACTCCCGGACCGATTCCTTGGTCTCATGGGCAACTGTCCTGGCTTTCTCCTTCAACGTGCCCGGAGTAAGCCCTTGTTCCTTCGCTTCACCTTGGGCCGTTTCTTGAGCCGTTCTTCGAGTTTCATCCAAGACCGCTCCCGCACTTTCCCTCAACGCATCGGGAGTCAGGCCTTGGGCTGAAGCCTCGCGCTGGGCGGTATCGACTGCCGCCGATGCGACACGGCGGCCGCGCTGCATCATTTCATCCGCCCGACGCCCCACTTTATCTTGCATCTCGCGGGCAGCCGGACCGGCCATTTCATCCAGACGACGCGGGTTGGGGGTCAACAGCCCAGCAATCAATCCTCCAGCCAGTGAAATCAAGCCAGCCTCCAGCGGATGTCGGTCCAACTGCGCACGGCCTTGAGCATAGACATCTCGAGCCCCGTGACGAACGCGGGTTCCCGCGTGCATCGCACTACGGCGGGCTCGGTGCATGCCTCGCTTTCCGGCGTGCTGCGCTTGTCCCACCCGATGCCGCATATGGTGCGCCTTCTCCTTCGCTTCGTCGCCCATGTCACCCAAGCGGTGGCGCATTGCCGCGGAACGGCCTCCCGCTTCATGCTTCAGCCGTTCGAGCCGGGATTCCTCATCCTCCGAGCCGAACTTTCCTTCCGCATAATAATCTTCGTCAAAGAGCGTCTCTTGAGGATCCGCATACTCGCCGGGATACCACTCTGCCTCCGCATATTTGGTTTCCTCACTCTGCGACCGTTCATAAATCATCCAGGCAATCCCTGAACCGATCAATGCCGCTGGAAGCGGATGCTCCCGGACGGCATCAACCACTGCGCGGACCGCCTTACCTGCAGAGTCGCTTACCTGATCCTGAACAGGGTGACCACCATCATCGGAGGAACCACGGTTGGATCGGAAATAACCTAACACTTCATCGATGAGGTGACGCCCGTTCAACCGCGACGCAAGGGCGTCGATGGTATCATCCATACGGTGGCGGGTATGGGAAATATTCTCACGTTGTTCTTCTGTCGTATTTGCTTTCATCTCAGACTGCGGGTTTTTGGTGGGGTGATTGAAGTTTGTGCCGCGCCCACTCTTTGGTTTCACGCAGCGAATTTATCGTCCGATCGGGAGCCAGATGCTCGCGCTTCAGGGCGCTCCGGGCTTTGGCAATCAGCGCCCACCCGATGATCGCAGTGAGCAGGCCTACCGTGACCGGCCCCAGCCAAGCGGCATAAGCCGCGTCGACGCCGAAGCCCAAGTAGACATGCGACATCAGGTAAGAGATCCCGATAAGCAGGATGAACAGCCCGGCCAAGGCTACGCCCGCACCAATGCCACACTGCACCGCGTTGTGGGTCAGCCGGTCGGTCTTTTCGCTCATCTCAGTCTTCGCCAGCGCAATTTCCTGACGGAAAAGAGTCACGCCCTCCTCCCGAAGCTCTCGGAGGAGATCGGCAAGCGGATGGGGAGCGGATTTTGAATCAGTCGTGTGTTCCATGCGTTCGTTCTCCTTCCGGTTGATTAAAAGTCCCGCACCGTAGTTCCGCCCGGCGTGCTACCACCCCAAGCGGGCTCTTCAGCTGGACTGGCGTAGACCCCTTCGAAACCGCCTGCGTAATCCGCATTTTCAGACTCAAATGAATCGTGGTCGCTGCGCGCAGAACGGACAAATGAACCTGCAGCCACTCCTGCCGCAAACATGCCACCGACAAAAGCCAACGGATGCCTGCGAGCGACTTCTTCAGCATCTGCCCACAAACTGCGGAAATCCCGGTCGCGCACATGCTCCGCCAGATCGGATAACCGTTCAGCGGCACGGTGTGTTAGCCAAGCGATGTTGGGATCCTCTCCCTCAAAACTGCCGGAGGCGTCTTCGAACTGCTCGCCGTAACGATCAATCTTTTCAGCGATTTTGTCCTTCCGCTCGTGAGCATAGTCCTCGCTCTTGTGCTTTACGTTATGCGCCATCGCCGCGGATTTTTCCTTCAGCGTGTCCTTGGCTTGGCGCGCTTTGGCGGTGAGCTCCTGACGCTTACCGGCGGGCTGGGCATCAGCCGGTTCGGGTTGTCCGGGCGGAGGATTAAAAGGAGAGGAAGGGATGTTGGGTTGATCTGGTTTCATAACGTCCTTTGGCTATTCTTTCAACGGTGATTATTTGGATTCGACCTACAAGCACTGACCATACCAACCCCCACCCTGAGCACGCCGAAGCTCGCTTAACCCTATCCTATTCAAACAGTTCCTTACCGACGACCCCACGCTTCCCAATGAGCCCTGTCCGCGGTGACCGTGCGGCCTGCACGGGCCTCGCCATGGGAGCGCCGCACACTGCAGCGTTGCTTCATCTGGATCCATAGCCCCCCGCCTCTTGCGCGAGGCAGGTAATGGATGCGCGTCGACGGCGTGGAAGCCGCTGTTGTCTTATTTACCCGAACCGCCTCATCCAGGCATAAAAAAACCCGCCGTGCAAAAAAGCAGGCGGGTCAAAATAAAGGCGAATGTCCGGTGAACGCTTACTCTGCGGCAGCAGCCGAGCCAGCGGCATCAGCACGTGCCGCTTCTTTGGCTTCCTCGCGCAGGCGGAACAGCGCGCTGGAGCGGTATTGTTTGTGGCGCTTGGCCAGTTCGCGCTGACGGTGAGCGTTTGGTTTTTTGCCAGGCGCTTTGGTGTGAGAGCGGCGCTTGCCGCGGATCGGGGAGTTACGTCCACTCATGGTTTCTCGATTCTTGAAAGGTGAAAAACGGGCAATCGTGCGCTTATTCCGATCCGATGCAAGCGGATATCCATCGGTTGAGCCAATGCCTTCCGGCCTCCAGGTGCACCCGAAAAAGTGATGTTCTATTCGATCTCGACCGATTCGATATGGAGATCGCGTAACTGCCGGGCAGTGGCTGCAGACGGGGCGTCGGACATAAGATCCTGTCCTTTCTGCGTTTTGGGGAATGCAATGAGGTCGCGGATATAAGGCCGGTTGGCGATCAACGAAACCAAGCGGTCAAAGCCGACAGCGATACCTCCGTGCGGCGGTGCGCCAAAACGGAACGCGTTGAGCATGTAGCCAAACCGTTCCTCCACGACGTCTTCCGGGATCTGCAGGAAATCCTCAAAAACCTTCTTTTGAAGATCGGGTTGGTGAATACGGATCGAGCCACCGGCGATTTCCCATCCGTTGAGCACGCAATCGTAATGCTGCCCACGCACAGCTTTCGGGTTGGTATCGAGGAGCTCGATGTCTTCGGGCACCGGTGAGGTGAAAGGATGGTGAGCGGCCATGTAGCGCCCGGCCTCCTCGTCGTAAAGCATCAGCGGAAATTCAATTACCCAGAGGAAATTATACTGGTCATCCGGAATCGCCAAACGGCCCCGCGCCTTGAGTAGTTTGGCACTGTCGAGGCGGATGCGGCCGAGAATGGCACATGCCTGTTCCCACTCCGCCGCGGCAAAGAAAACCAAGTCACCCGGCTCGATGTTCAGCTTTTCGACCAGCGCAGCTTTCTCTTCTTCCGAGAAAAATTTGAGGATGGGCGACTTCCATTCTCCTTCAGGAGAAACACGAATGAAGGCGAGCCCTTTGGCCCCGAGGGATTTGGCGGTATTCTCCAACTCGCGCATTTCACCCTGGGTTGCGTCCGAGAGGCCTTTGGCATTGATCGCTTTGACCACACCTCCGCTCGCGATGACGCCCGCAAACACTTTGAATGCGCTGTCCTTGAAAGTACCTCCGAGGTCAACCAGCTCGAGCGCAAACCGGGTATCCGGCTTGTCGACTCCGTAACGATTCATCGCATCGCCGTAGGCCATCCGAGGGAACGGGGTGGGAATCTCGACACCAAGAACATCCTTCCAGATCCGCGCCATCAATCCTTCGATCAAAGCGTACATGTCCTCCCGGTCGATGAACGACATCTCGAGGTCAATCTGGGTAAATTCCGGCTGGCGATCGGCGCGGAGGTCTTCGTCACGAAAACAACGCGCGAGCTGATAATACCGCTCCACGCCGGCAACCATCAGCATCTGCTTATATTGCTGAGGGCTCTGGGCCAGCGCGTAAAATTTGCCGGGGTTGAGTCGGCTGGGAACGAGAAATTCGCGGGCACCTTCCGGCGTACTCTTGAACAGATACGGTGTCTCGATTTCGAGAAAATCCTGCTCGTCGAGATAATCACGCGTCGCCTTGGCGGCCTTGCTCCGCATGCGCAGATTCCGATACATGGACGGACGGCGCAGGTCGAGATAACGGTATTGCAGCCGAAGGTCCTCATTAACCTTTGCCGCCTTCTCATCATCGAGCGGAAACGGGGGGGTATCGGCGATATTGTGAATGACCAGCCGTGTGGCAGCGACTTCAATTTCGCCGGTGGGTAGTTTGTTGTTCACCTCACTGGCCGAACGGGCTACTACTTTGCCGGAAATCTCCACCACGGATTCCGGTCGCAAGCGCGGAAGGAGGTTGCCGTATTCGGACTGATTGGGGTCGAGAACAATTTGCGTATAGCCTTCGCGATCGCGCAGATCGACGAAGATGATTCCTCCATGGTCGCGGAGCGAATCGATCCAACCGACCAAGGTGACCGATTCACCGACAGCAGCGGCCGTCAGAGCATTGCAGGTGTGCGTGCGTTTCATGTTGCCTGTTTCAGTCCGAAAAAGGTCTGAGGTTGCCGCACACCCAGGCGGGAGCAAGGGAAAAGACGGTCCTGCACACGCAGTTTCCCAGCCCATGGAAGTTAAAAAGGCTCCGCCGGAAACCCGACGAAGCCCTGATAATCGGAGTTGGGCAGGGTGCAAAACCGGGACTACTGCCCCATGCGGCCCGAATGACCATCAGAGCCTGCCCGCAAGTCATTTTGGACAAACGCCACCCCGCTGATCTCGCTGACGCGTTGCTCGATCAATTGCACGTCTTCCTCGCTGGGAACGCTGCCGGAAAGCACCACGGTAGCTTCTTCGATCTTGATTTCGATCTTCTCAAGCTGCTCGTCGTTCAAAGCGAGCTGGCTGTCCTCGCTCAGGCTGTCGCGAATGCGTTCTTTCAATGCTTCAGAATTCTGCCCCGATTGGGTTCCGGCCATTTCCGCATTTTCGGAACCGGGCGCACCCGAGTATTCACCGGTGCTGCTTTGATCCGGTTGGGATGGAGCAGGCTGTGCCCGGGTTTCCTGCACCCGATAATCCACATCTTCGCTGTCATTACCACAGCCCGCAAAAACCAGAATGGAAGTTCCGGCAACGATGCTCACAAAACTGCTGATAAACGTTTTCATGGTGATTGGTCTGGTTGAGGAGGTCTTGCGGCCTCCGGGATCAGATAACGGGTACTCGCGGCGGCGGCCAAAACGAATCTTCCCGTCGGTCACGGGACCTCTTCGCAGAGGTTGTGCCAGCAAACAGGAACGAAGACTCTGCAGGTCCTCCCTTTGACCTCCGCTGCAAGATGTAGGCGGATCTGACGGCGCGCTTCAGCCAAAGCAAGCATCCGCGCTCGTGGTTTCCTTCGGGCAGACTGCATCGTTGCAGGCAACTCAGTTGCAAAAAACAACCTGGCAGCAGACCTGTGGCCTAAGACCCGGTGCAGCAACGCCATACGGTTGAACAGTGCCCAAACATACGCTATCGTGCGCGACATGAGCCACGTCTTGCCATCCACATCAAGGGATTGCCGCGAGACACGAAGACGCATTTTGGAAGCGCACGTCGGCATTCCCTTCACAACAGGAAATCTGGTTCAAGTCCTGCACAACGGCGACGAGATCTTTCCCGCACTGTTGAATGCGATCCGGAGCGCGCGCCAATTCGTCCATCTCCTCACTTACATTTACGAGCCGGGAAAGGTGACAGATCAATTCCATGCGGCGTTATGTGATCGGGCTCAGGCAGGTGTCGCGGTGCGGGTATTGCTCGATGCGGTCGGTGGGGCCACAATCCCGAGATCTCACATTCGATCTCTGAAAAGCGCAGGCGTCGAACTGGTCTGGTTTCGTCGACCCTATCGGGGCATGCGGGCGCTGACCCATCGCACCCACCGTAAAGTCCTCGTATGCGACGGAGCCATCGGGTTTACGGGCGGCGTCGGAATCGCACCACAGTGGGAAGGAGATGCACGCAACCCGGATGAATGGCGCGAGGCTCACTTCGCTTTTCGAGGTCCGGCGGTGGACGGTCTCAATGGATCCTTTTGGGAAAACTGGACTGAACCGCATCCCGATTACGATCCGGTAGCGCTGCACTTATCCGAAGATCATGCCCCGGGCAGCAGCCATGTTCAGGTAGTCAATTCCGGGTCCGGGGCGCTCGGCTTTCAGGCCAACATCACCTTGCGCATTCTGATTTGGATGGCCCGCAGGCGGCTGGACCTGATCACCCCTTACCTTACATTGAGCAAGCATGTCTTGGCGCAATTGACCGCCAAAGCCCGGTCCGGCGTTAAGGTCCGCCTGCTCATTCCCGGACCCCACATCGACGTCGCTGTTGCCGGATGGGAATCAGAACGCTACTTTCAGCCACTGCTCAATGCCGGTGCCCGCATCTTTACCTATCAACCCACGATGATGCACACCAAACTCATCCTCGTGGATGACCACCTCATACTGGGCGGCTCCCTCAATCTTAACCAGCGCTCGCTCAAGAAGGATGAGGAAACCTTGGTGGTGATCGATGATCCATCACTGGTCCACGACCTCGACAAAAAGCTGGCTGAAGACTTCGCAAACGCAAAAGAACTCGTAGCCAAAAATTGGCGACATCCAACGCTGCCAAAACGTATCCTGCGCTTCATGCTCCGCCCATTTCATTCGCATTTGTAGAAACTTTTGGGGCAAAAGCGGTTACTACCCTGTTACGGAAGAAGGATTGCGGGAGGTTGTGGGGCGATCATGCTCGACCGCGCGATGGATTACATGAATGCGCATTCTCCGGGCCGTCGGGTGGCCATTTTCCTCCAAGCATTAAACAGGTTGGCCGCGTCTTTTTTCATGTGCCTTCCGGCGGCGGTGCTCGCGACGAATAACGGTTCAGGCACTGCAACCATCGAAGGCCACATCAGGTTACCGGCCGCTCCTCCTCCCGCAGTCATGGCACAGCGGTATGAGATTATTTCCCGGGGTGGAGTGCTTTCCACCATTCCACCGATAGGAGTCGTCTGGCTTGAGGGCGAATTCCCAGAGCAGGACCTTCCGCCACCCACGCAGATTGTACAACGGGATTTTACCTTTGATCCCGCGCTGATCGCGGTCCGCGTGGGGACGACTATTGAATTTCCCAATGAAGACGACGAATACCACAACGTCTTTTCCTATTCCCCCACCGCCCGCTTCGATCTGGGACGCTACCTCCCGGAAGAAAGGCCCGTGCCGTCACAAACATTCAATACACCCGGCATGGTGACGCTTCGCTGTGATATTCACGAACACATGCGGGCGATCATTCTCATACTCGATTCCCCGAATTTTGTGACGACCGATACAGCGGGATATTTTCGGTTGGAGAATGTTCCATCTGGAAATTACACCCTGAAAGCTTGGATTGACAGCCGCACCACGCTTGAGCGGAACGTGCAGGTCAAGCCAGGCGAAACGCTCGATATCGCATTCGAGTGACGCATCGCTCTCTGGCCGCTCCGCGAAGTGTCTCAGGATTCCGCCTGCGACTTCTCCTGGCAGCCATCGCATTGAGCGGAGGACTTACACTCATAGGTTCAATCATGGCACAGCGTCATTTGTCGGCGTTGGCCGAACAGGAACTACAGAGTTCGCTCGATCAACAGATGGCGGCGGCAGTTCGCGCGCGGCAGGTCCGTCAAATGGTTCTTGTTGAGATTTGTGACAGCCTCGCCCGTCAACCCCGGATTCACGCAGCGCTGGAAGATGATGCGCTCGATTTGCTCTATCCGAGTGCACACAATGAATTGCGGCAGCTTACACGCGAGCGCTCGGTCGCCGGCACCAACGGACAGGTCGCCAATCTGCGGGCACGGTTTTATCGGTTTCTGAACGCAGATGGAGCCCTTATTCCGCCCACTGAAACGGGCTCAGCCGGGACTATTAGCCTTGAATCATGGCCCAGCCTGACTCTTTCAGCGCTCCCGACTGCGCCGGAATTTGGCTACCTGATAATCCATGGTGAAAACGGAACGGCTGAGATTGTGGAGTTCATCACTGTTCCGATCATCTCCCATGAAACATTTCAACCGATTGCCGCCCTCGTGGTGGGTTTTTCATTTGAACTCGGCGGAGCAGACGCTTTGACCAACGGACTGGAGACAGGTGTCTGGCTCGACGGCGAACTGACCATCGGCGGCGTCTCCGCGCACACAACAACGTTGGGCTCGGCAGTGGTGGAGGCGCTCCAGGCCCCAAGAGGATTTGAGAGCGCCTTCACCCTTTCGCACCACGCGATTCCCTACCGCGTGGTGACGCGTGCCCTTAACCCGAACTCTGTGTATCCGTTAGCACGCGAGGTTTCCATCGCTTCAATGGCCAGCCTCGGACAGGTTCAGAAACGTCTGCGGATTCAGATTCTCGGGGCAGGATCTCTGGTGGTTCTGTGCGGCATTACCCTCAGCCATTTTTTGGCCCGACGCCTTTCCCAACCTGTAGAAGCGTTGGCGGAAGCAACCGAGGAAGAACGCCTCGAACGCGTCAAAGTGGAATCCGCGCTCGACCGTACGAGCCGGGAACTGGAGCGTGCGGCTCATTTCTCAGCAGATGCCTCCCACCAGTTAAAAACACCCGTCGCCGTGATGCGGGCAGGCTTGGAGGAGTTGTTGGTGGACAACAACCTGCCATCGCACTTGCGCGAAGAAGTCGAAGCATTGATCCGCCAGACCGGACGCCTGACCAGCGTGATCGAAGACCTGCTTTTATTATCGCGACTCGACGCCGGCCGTCTGCAACTCGCGCTCAGCCCTCAGCCGCTTCACCTTTTAATTGAAGGCCTGCTGGATGATTTCAGTATTCTTCCCGAGGCGGACGAACTTACGGTGGAACGCGCCATCAGTGATTCATTGTGGGTGCAGGGAGATCGCTGCTACACATCGATGATTCTCCAAAGCTTGCTGGAGAATGCCCGCAAATACAATCGCGCCCGAGGTCGCATCCGCATTGAGGTAAGGCAGGAAGGTAAGATCGTCAGGTGTCTGGTGGGGAATACCGGCAGTGGCATCTCACCGACTGCCCGCAGCCATATTTTTGAGCGCTTTCATCGAGGATCGACGGGAGAAAACGTGCCGGGATATGGACTCGGACTGAACCTCGCCCATGAGCTGGCCCGTCTCCATGGCGGAGAACTCCGGCTCCTGGCATCCGAAAACGACTGGACGGTATTCGAACTCCGGCTGCTGGCGGCAGAACCCGCATTAATGAATATCTCCAAGACAAAACAATGAGACGCTGGCTGGTTTACTTCTTCATTCTCCCCCTCCTGTCATTGCCAGCCGGAGCGGACGAAGTGTTTGACCACTCAATGGATGCACTCGCGCAACGCTTGAGCTTCTCGGCCTTCGACGGAGCTTGGCGAGCGCGTTTCAGCGGAACGTTCGACCTTGAGGCCTATTTCTTCGACGGACCTCCGCCAGGATTGCTCGCAACCCAACAGTCGTGGCTCTGGCAACCACGGGGCACGCTCTTTTTTGACGCACAGGCGGGTCCGCGGCTCTACTTTTTTGCCCAAGGAAGGATGGACCGAGGCTTTGATCCGGCAGACGCACATCTACGCGGCCGGCTCGATGAGTTCGCCCTCCGGCTGACTCCCTGGGCCGATAGCCGGCTTAATGTGCAGCTGGGACAATTTGGGACGATCAGCGGACAATGGGTTAAACGACATCTCTCATGGCAGAACCCTTTTATCAGTGCCCCCCTCTTTTATGAAAATCCATCCCGGCTGAGCGACCTTAGCTTCAGCAGCGAACAGTACCCTTCCTACGCTTCGCAGCGCGGTAATCCTGTAATCTGGGGCCCCAGCTATACCACCGGAATTGCTGCATCCGGACAGTGGAAACAGTTCGAATGGGCGGCCGAGTTCAAGAATGCTTCATTGTTCTCCCGACCAGAATATTGGGCTTGGTGGGATGTGGGCTTTTCCGAACCTACCGTGGGTGGGCGTATCGCCTGGAGACCGAATTTGCAATGGACGCTGGGCCTTTCCACCAGCCACGGCACCTTCCTCAGCCCATCAGCGGATTATTCGCTTCCCTCCGGTCATGAACGCGGAGACTACCGGCAAACGCTCTGGCTGTTGGATGTCAGTTATGCCTTCAGGCACCTGCAGCTGTGGGCGGAGGTGGTGCACACCCGCCTGCTCGGGCCCACTTTACAAACGGTCGAAAACTCAGCCTATTTTATTGAAGCACGTTATAAGTTCACCCCTCGCCTAGCCGGTGCCATCCGTTGGAACCAACAATCCTTCTCCCGTTTGCAGCGTTACGGAGCATCCGATGAACGCTGGGGCGACAGCATGATCCGCCTCGACGTTGCCGCCACCTGGCGATTCAACGCACATACGCAGATCCAGCTTGAAATCAGCCGAAGCGAAGGATCAGAGGCGTCCCAACGGGATCGCATGCATTTGGCCACCCGCTATACGTTAAGATTTTGAGCGGCGGCTCGGTCACACGCCAACATGTAGCCGATGCCACGCACGGTTAGAATGACGGATGGTTCACCCGCCAAGTCGAGTTTACGACGCAGGCGCATAATGAAGATTTCCACCGTTCGGGACTCATAGGCGTGCGCTCGCGCCCAGATCCGCTCGATCAATTCGCCCCGGGAAAAGACTCTTCCGGGCTCCCGCATCAAGATCTGCAACAACTCGAATTCGCGGGCCGACAGCTCGATGAGTTCCCCGTGCCGCGTGAGGCGACGACGCAGCACGTCCAGCACCATGCCTCCCGCCTCGAGCACATGCTCATCCTTACCGGGCAGCACACGACGGCCGAGAGCTTCGACGCGGGCAAGCAATTCCTCCATCGCAAAGGGCTTGGTCAGGTAATCATCCGCCCCCGCTCTCAGTCCAGCCACCCGATCCGAGACTTCACTGCGCGAGGTTAGCATGAGCACGCGTGGCCGAACGTTGGCGGGGCTCATCCGACGAACAACCTCAAATCCATCGAAACCCGGCAGATTCAGATCGAGAACAACCAGATCGAACGTGTTTTCTTTAACCGCCTCCACACCAGAAGGCCCATCCACGGCCATAGTCACCTCGTGATCCGCACGCTCCAACGCACGGCGCACATGGCGGGCGAGATCCGCTTGATCTTCGACGACAAGCACACGCATGAGATTAAAAGACTCTTTTAGCAGCTGCCCGCCGAGAGGCAAAGCCGAATGATGTGCACGTTTTCAGCCCTCATTCATGAGATAGACCCACGTTCCCGGTCCATGTGTCAGGTCTGCATTCGGATCATAGAGGTACCACCACGTAGCCGTTGCGTAGCAATAAATCCATGACGGAATCAGGGAAACATAATGGACTTCTGCCATACCTAAAACCCAAGCCCAGGTTCCGGGAGCCTCGCTCAGATCGTTTTCCGGATCCCGAATATACCACCACGTCGCGGCGTTATAACTATACACCCACGGTGCCTCCGCCACGTAGAGTTGTCCGAAAAAAGATTCGGCAGTGATATTCGATTCTGTCACCAAAAAACCATACGCCTTCGATTCAACCGCTTCCAGCTGAGCGCTGGCTCCGGAAAAATTGGTCACCGTGGCCGGATTACGAATGGCTCCGGAAACCTCCAGCGATTGGCTTCCATCCGTAGGAATCGCACCGTAAACGAGATTCGCATTAGCCACTTCGGAAAATGGCAAAAAAACCGTCGCTTCACTCGCAAAGTCGATGTGAATGAAGTTGGCGGGAATCACGTAATCCGGCTCCACGCCCGCAATCGGCCCCGTCGCAACCAGAACATGAGCGCCTCCGGTCTGCGCGTGAGGCAGATTGGAAGGAAATGTGTAACTGGCGGAACCTTGGCCTCCATCCCGGCTCACGACTATCTGCTGACCACTCAGGAACTGTTCAAAGTTGGAGGCATTAAACAGCTCAATGTATTGAACACTGCCGTCCGCATTCGAGTAGATCTGGCTGATTTCCCAGAGATGGAACGATGCCGGGCTCTGGGCTGTTGCGAGAAAACCAGCCGCACAGGCAGCCAGAATCTTGGAATCACAGATAAGAGGATGCATGAGTTTCATGAGAATTCCTTCGCTGATTAAGGGGTGATAAAAAGGGGGAAAATTTGTCTATTGCCGGACGACCAGCGGTCAGAGTCGCAGGGTGATCGTGAGTCGCACATTCAGGAGAGGGTCGTTTTCGCGCGGCAACATGGGGCGTCGACGTACCTGGAGAGGCACGTAAGCAACCATCAGCGAAGCGGAGAGCGCTTCGGTCAGTCCGGCGCGCAGCCCGGCACCAAACGACCAGATGTCGCCACTGGAAGACAGCCGTGCCGTGTCGTGGAAGCCACCTTCGAGGTGTGCGTCGACCTGAAAAGCCAGGTCAGCGTACGTATAAGCGGCATTGAAAAACGCCCATGATGGACGCCGCGTCGGCAGCCGGTAGGCAAGATCCACTTCCAGAGAACTTGTCCAACTGGTAAACGTGTCGCGGGAAGGTTCACTGGCACCAAAGGGATTTCGCGCAGGATTCGGATCTCCCGCTATCTCCGCCGCCACCGTGAAATCACCCCGAGCCTCTGACCACTGTCCAATCAAGCGCAACTGCCCGGACCAAGGTCCGTATTCAAACGCTCGATAATTAAGCGAGATACCCGCGAGGTGTGTCCGTAGACGGCTGAAGACTTCCACCGGCGGCACATAGCCAGCCGTCGCGGACAAGCGCGGCGAGATTCCGTAGTGCAACAGCGGGCGGACCAGGATCGGTGCCTTGTTCAGGTTTTCCTCCTTCGTGCCATAAAACCCCACCGTTCGCTCTCGTCGCGATAAATGGGGGATGTTGGCAACCTCGAGCCCGGCAGCAAATTGCCCGGGTTCGATATCTGGCGGAGCACCACTTCCCTGCATCAAAGTCGCAGCGGCATAATAGCGCATGGCCCACACTTCGGGACGCTCAAAATCCAGCGATTCGGTTTCCCGCACCTGCGCCTTCAATCCGGTCAGGAGAAAGCAAAAAACGATGATCCTGCTGCAGTACACTTTCATCAGAAATCCGCCTCCTCAGAGCGGTGACCCTTTACCACGAAGTGAATCTCGATCGTGTCTGCCGTCCGAATTGTTCCGCCCGCAGCCGTGACGGGATCGATGCCATAATCGGCCGGCTGCAACGGAAGCATTCCGCTGATGCGCAGAGACCCATCATTAGTCTCAATCACCTCCGCACTGAGGACCACAGATCGGGTGGTTCCACGGATCGCGAGCTCTCCGCTTACCTGCCAGGCCGTCCCCTTCGTCGTAATCTCCGACGAGGTAAACCGAATGAACGGATGCGCTTCGACAGCGAGAACCGTGGATCCCAACAGAGTTGTGCGGATCTCGGTGCGAGTGTCCTCATTCGCAGCGTCATCCGTTACAACGAGTTGCTCCGCAGGCACCTCAAGCACCAGTGAACGCTCCTTTGGATGCACTTCAGCCCAAAGGAGCACCCCGCTGAACTGTCGGGCTTCAATGGTATGACTATGCCCTAAAAATCGCAGCAAGCCTGCCCGCGGCACATGAACCACCAGTTTAGAATCCGCGCCAGCCGCCAGATGATAGCGCCTCGCTCCCGCCTCTGCAGCCGCTGAGCCAGCTGATACCAGAAACATGAATCCTGCAAACATCAGAACCATCAGGTGCTCTAAACGGCGATCCCTTCGGCAGCACCTGCTCTGCATCGTTTTCATGATGCCACCATAGGGCAGCCTCCTCCTCCAAGCAGGTGATTTACAGTAACAACTCCGTTACCCAACTCGCCTCTACGCGGACTTTCCTACTGAAGGATTCTGTTCATCAAACGAATAAAGGGGCCTTTGCCCGTCCGAATTACGATCAATAGATAAGCCATTTCTTTTCAACCATTACCTCTACGGTTTGCGAATCCTTCAAGGGCGCATAACTGAACCTTATACTGCCCAGAGAACTGAATGACCAAGGAAACTATCCATATTGTACTCTCCAGCGACGATCGATTTCGGATCGGGCTGCTGGCGACTGTCCGTTCTATCGGACTGCATCTCAGCTCCGCTCATCGGCTGGATGTCAACATCCTGAATTGCGGGCTCAGCGATCCGGATGAAGTCGCCAAAGTGCTCAAACGCCATGCAGCGACCGACGCGACCATCCGGATTCGCGATGTTCCGCTTGAGCGCCTGGATAGGTTGAGCATCAATCGCGTTCGTCTTTCCAAAGCAGCGTTTGCCCGATTACTCGCACCCAGCTTGCTTCCTGAGCTCGATCGCGTCATTTATCTCGACTCGGACTTGTTGGTAACCACCGACATCAGCAAGCTCTGGGAGATTGATTTACACGGCGCACCACTCGGTGCCGTCCCGGATCCTCACTACGTTTTTCTAGGTGAAGACATCTCCAACTGCCGTGAAATGGGCATCAATCCCTTCCGCCGGTATTTCGGATCCGGAGTGCTTCTCGTTGATCTCGCCAAGTGGCGGAACGAGCAAACAGAACGCTCATTGATGGAACTGGGAGAACCGGGTCGCCTGGTCCGGAAATTCAACGATCAATCCATTCTCAATGCCCATTTCGCTGGCCGCGTGCGTTACCTCCCCCGCCGTTGGAACCAATTGCGCTTTCACTGGAACAACTCCGGCGCCTTCGCACCGCGGCAACCGGGCATCGTTCATGTCGGGGGCTCGCCTAAACCGTGGCACTTTCCCGAAAAAGGCGCGACGGGGGTCAACCGCCTCTATCAGTCGGTCATGAACGGAGTGTTCGTCCCGGAGGATTGGATGCCGGAAATCAATGCGCAGCATCCGCATCCCGGCCCCAAGGCATTCCTGCAAACGCTCAAACTGGACATCCGCTCAAGCCGTCTCGGCTATTTTCGGAGTTTGCCCTTTGTCTGGCGTTCACTCCGAAAAAGAAGAATGCCGGCGGCACTTCCGGAACAGCGGGCGGCAAAGAGCTAACGTTGGTCCCTTTCATTGCCTTCCTCGCCAGTCCTCAGGTAGCGGCGAATAAAATACAGTGCGACCACCACCGCCGCCAGAATGCCGAGGCCGAGAGCGGCTGTGGCAGGATCCCTTTGCACCAATGAATCGCCGAGCACGACAAAAGCGGCGGCATAACAGCCGGTGATTCCAAAACAGATCGCGAAGTGCGCCGGGAAGGAAATGCCCGACATTCCGATCAGATAGGTCTTAAAAAAAGTGGGCACGCCGGGAGCCATTTTCACCAGCAAGGCAAAACGCAGCGCCCTGTTCTGATCCAAGACCGGCAACTGATACTTTGTGCGCCGTAGTATCCGGACAAGGATGCGTCGCATCCAACTATGGGCCACCCAGTAACACATCGTCACATGAATCGCCAAACTCACCGCGATGCCGACAACGGTTACCCATGGAGCAAACGTTGCGCCCGCCATGATGTAAAAAGGTGTGGTCGGAAACCCGACTGCCGGGAGGATTGCGAGCGCCAGAAAAAAGGGCACCGGGCCTGCCTCACGCCGCCACTCCATGAAGGCTTGCGGATCCCAGATGCGCCACAACCAGACAACCCCGACGAGCACAGCGACGAAAATGCCCGCCCGGAGCACGCCCCGGGCGAACGTCGGGAACCACTGTGGCATCTCCAGACGAGGTTTCTTGCGATGTCGATCTCGCATACAATGAAGTGGTTCCAGCATGCCCGAGCTGCCCCCAAAAGGAAAGCGCTCACCCACAAAAGTCCCAACGTAACACAGTTGTGCGTCCTCTGGCGGGGTGCAGACTGGACATCCCCACGATTTTAGGTGAAACCAGACAACCTCTGGAAATTATCCTCCCGATGCCATTCAACCCATTAGTTCCCGCAGCCGCTTCATGAGCAGCCGACGCTCATTTCTACAACGCGTGCTGTGGGCCGGGACCGCAACCTGCCTGGGTGGCGCAAATCTCTGGGCAGCGCCCGCCGGTGGAGCAACGCACCGGGTGGTTCGTGGCGACACCCTCAGCGAAATCGCTCAAGCTTACGGCGTTACAGTGCGGGAGTTGAAGAATGTGAACGGCTTGACCAGCGACTTGATCCGGGTGGGTCAAGAGCTGCGCATTCCTGCCCGTGCCGGCGGAAATGTGCTCGGACCAGTCATCGCGGCAAACCGTCGCATCCGAATCAATGCCAGCCATTGGCGCTACATTGTCCTCCATCACAGTGCGATTGAGAAAGGAAACGCCGCCATCTATGGGGCAGCCCACCTCCGCCGGGGAATGTCCAATGGACTCGCCTACCACTTTGTTATCGGCAATGGGATCGACTCCGGCGACGGGGAGATCGAAGTCGGGCCGCGCTGGACCGGACAACTTCTGGGAGGGCACGTCCGCGATCGCACGGTGAATAATCACGGAATCGGCATCTGTCTGGTCGGTAATCTGGAAAACCATGCGCCCACCGCGAAACAACGTGCATCCATGATCGCGCTGGTTGATTATCTCCGCGGTGGATTGGTCGCCCGAAAGTGCGAAGTGACGGTGCATAAATGGGTCGACAAGAATCATACCCTTTGCCCCGGCCGGCACTTTCCCTACGCGGAAATCCAACGTCGCTACCGCGCATAAGTCACATCGTGCCAAACGGATCCGTCGGGCGACTCACACCGGATCGTTTTGACACAGGATCGTTTGCGCCATCCCGCCTAAACGCCTTGAATGCAGCCGCAACGCATCGCCCTGATCTTCTTATCCAATAAACGGTTACAGAACAACAAGAGACGGAATGTCCCGATAAAAAAACAGCCTCAAAACGTTGGCAAGGAGCCTGCATATAAAAAGTCGCAATCATCAACAAACACCTTGAATCCAACAGGAGGAAACCGAGATGCGACTGATCAAACACGATAATTTTTGGAACGATTCCTTCGCGGACATCGATGTATGGATGAACCGCCTTTTCAACAACACCGCACTCTTTGACCAAAGAATGAATACCGCTCCGGATCGCGGATTCCGGGTGGATTCGTTTGCCGGCGATGACGCTTATCAAGTCGTGGCGGAACTTCCCGGTATCCCGAAAGACGCGATCAATGTTACGCTGGAAAACGCGGTTCTCACCATCAGTGGAGAACATAGCTTCGGTGAAGGTGATAACGCACGGCGATTCCAGTTTAGCCGCTCGGTCACGGTCGGCGACGACATCGACGCAGGAAAAGTCAGCGCCAAACATGAAAACGGGCTCCTGACCATTACCCTGCCAAAAGCCGAAGAGCGCAAACCCAAGGCCATTACCGTCAATTAACCTGAATCACTTAATCTTTGCAAAGGAGGTCACACCATGAGCACCGCCGTAACCAAATCTTCCACCAACACCCACAATGCCCGCCAACAGGAATTCCTGCGGCCCTACTATGAAGTAACGGGCGATCGCGACACCTATCAGGTTCACGTTTACCTGCCAGGCGTCGCGAAAGATGGAGCAACCATCACACTGGAAAAGGACAACCTTCTGGTTGAAGCCAGCCGCCGGCCTCATTGGCAGGAAGGCTGGCGACCCGTCCACCGGGAAATCCCGGCCGCGGACTTCCGTCTTCGCCTCCAACTCAACATGAGCGTGGATGAAGAGCGCATTTCGGCAACCAGCCGCGATGGGGTATTGACGATCAGCCTGCCAGTCGCGGAAGAAGCCAAACCGCGCACAATTGCCATTGAATAGGCCGTAATGATCAACCTTAGGCCGGCCTCAAAGCCGGCCTTTTTCATGCCTGTGAACTTCAAAGACTACTACGCCATTCTGGGAGTTTCCCGCGACGCCTCAGCCGACGAAATCAAGAAGGCTTACCGCACGCTCGCTCGGAAACATCATCCGGACAAAGCGGCCCCGGCCAATCGGGAAACTGCTGAAGCGCGAATCAAGGAAGTCAATGAAGCCTACGCCGTGCTCAAAGATCCTGAGAAACGGCGCAAGTATGACCGGTTGGGTGCGCAGTGGGATCAACCAGAGCCCCGGCGCGGAGGTTTTCAAACCGGACCGCAGTCCGGGGCTTTTCGCACACATTTCGCCGGAACGGGGTTCAGTGACTTCTTTGAACAGTTTTTCGGTGGAACGGGCGAAACCGGTTTTGGAGGTGGCGGTTCGGGATTTGAATCGCGATTTCATGGCCCTAACACCACTGCTGTGCCCCCCGATCTGGACATCCAATCCGAAATCATGGTGCCCTTGGAAGAAGTGTTTCATGGAGCCACCCGCGAGATTTCACTCCGGTCGCTCGATCCGGCCACCGGCGAGGAGAGCAGGCAACAATTTAAGGTCAGGATTCCGCCAGGGGTTCGCGAAGGCCAGCGCCTGCGCGTCCCGAAGCGCGGACATCGCGGGCCCGGAGGGACCCGCGGCGATCTTTATCTCAGCGTACGCCTCGCCCCTCATCCCGATTTTCGCGTTCGGGACAAAGACCTTTTTTACGAAGTGGAACTGGCTCCTTGGGAAGCCGTGCTCGGCAGCAAAGTAGCGATTCCCACCCTTCAAGGTTCGGTCCGCCTGACCATTCCGGCAGGGACTCCACAAGGCCGCCAATTTCGGGTGAAAGGGCGCGGGTTGCCCGCGACCGGCGGTGGACAGCCGGGCGACCTTTTCGCCGAAGTCGTTATTGTAATACCGGAATCCGTGTCCGCGGAAGAACGCGCCCTCTGGGAACAATTGGCCCGAACCTCCACCTTCAAGCCGCGCAGCTAGGGCGGATCAGCGAATAAACACTCGACGCACTGACACCCCGGCCCCTTAAGCTCGCGCTTGCGAACTGAAGAATTCGCCACCCACTCTGATTCATGAAAACGCACGCCCTCATTGCCGGGATCACCATTGCCGTCCTCAACGGCCTGATCCTCGTCCCCGATTTGCGCCCCTATGCGGCCTATTTTCTGGCAGGAGCCATTACCCTCGCCCTCTGGCTGATCGCCCGATCCCTGATTTACCGCGAAGACACCAAACCCGCTCCTGCCGCCGCTCCATCCGCTCCGGCGGCACCACCCCCGCCGCCGCCAAAGCAGGCGGAAGCGGAGGTCATTGCCGTCCTCAGCACCTTTCAAGAAAAGGGCCGGCTGATCGACTTCCTCATGGACGATATTACCGCCTATTCGGATGCCCAAGTGGGAGCCGCCGCCCGGGTGGTTCATCAAGGCGGGAAGGCCGCCCTTCTGGAGCATTTCACCGTCGTTCCGGTTTCTGCAGAATCCGAAGGCAGCCGCATCACGATCTCACCGGACGCCCCCCGTTCGCATTACCGCCTGACCGGGAAACTCGCAGGCGATGGCCCCTTCACCGGAACCTTGGTGCATAAGGGCTGGAAAGTTGAATCGGTGAAACTTCCCCGACTTCTCGATTCCGATGATGCAGTTCTGCCGCCGCTCGCTCCGGCGCAAGTAGAGGTTCAATAGCCAATTTTCATCATGGAAAAAACCTTTGTCCTCGGCATCGATCTCGGCACGAGTAACAGCGCTGTAACGCTGACTGACCTGGCTGCTGACAGTTCACGGGTGGTCGAAGTCACTCAGCTGTTGGGGCCGGGACAAATCGGCGAGCGCACCACCCTGCCCTCCGCCATTTATCTCCCCCACCCGGAGGAGTTTGCCGCCGAATCCGTCCGTCTTCCTTGGCAGGAGGTATCTGGTCCCATTGTCGGTCAATTCGCACGCGATCACGGCGCACTGATTCCCGACCGTCTGGTGACGTCGGCCAAATCTTGGCTTTCGAATCCGCACGTCGATCCCCGCTCGCCGGTACTGCCGTGGAATGCCGAACTCTCCGAGGGCAAACTATCTGCGTTTGAAGCCTCCCAGAGCTATCTGGTTCATCTGAAAGAAGGGCTTCTTCACGCCGAAAAAAAAGACGGCCACGATCGGGATCTGGCAGCCGTCCAAGTGGTTTTGACCGTCCCGGCCTCTTTCGATGAAGTGGCCCGCGCACTGACCGCAGATGCCGCCGCGGCGGCCGGATTTCACGACGTCGTCCTCCTGGAGGAGCCGCAAGCCGCCTTTTATGCATGGGCAGAACAGGCCGGCAGCGAATGGCGGAAACAAGTCAGCGCAGGCGACATCGTTCTGGTCTGCGACGTCGGCGGGGGCACGGCAGACTTTAGCCTGATCGCCGTTTCTGAGGAAAACGGGAATCTTGCTGTCGAACGGATCAGCGTCGGCGAACACCTGCTTCTCGGCGGCGATAACATGGATCTCGCCCTCGCCTACACACTTCAGGCACAGCTCGAGGATTCCGGAAAAACCCTCGATGAATGGCAATTTCGTGCCCTGATCCACGCCGCCAGTGCCGCCAAGGTTACGCTGTTTTCCAATGAAACACTGAATGAAGTGCCGATTTCCGTGCCCGCCCGCGGATCCGGATTGTTTGCCAGCACCCTTTCCACCACCCTCAGCAGGACAACGTTGGAGGCAGTGATTTGCGACGGTTTCTTTGCGCGGACGGGTGTTGATGAAATGCCCGAAGAAGATGGGGGAGCCGCCCTTCAGGAATTCGGACTACCCTATGCGGCGGATCCTGTCGTCAGTAAACACTTGGCACGCTTCCTTACACGAAGCCTCCAGAACGTTCGCGCCAGCGAATCCCTCAGCCAGCTTTTCAGCACTCGCCCGGCAGCGCTTTCGGGCGGCTTCCTCCGCCCGACGGCTGTGCTGTTTAATGGCGGGGTGTTCAAAGCCGCACCCATCCGCCGACGCGTGCTCGACCTGCTCGCCTCCTGGAGCGCAGGTGAGGAAATTCGGGAACTGGCTGGCTTTCAGCCGGATCTTGCCGTCTCGAAAGGAGCCGCTTTTTACGGACGCAACCGCGTTACCGGACAAGGCATCCGGATCAAGGCCGGAACCGCGCGTTCTTATTACATCGGGCTGGAATCCGCCCGCCCGGCGGTGCCCGGTTTCAAGCCACCGGTCAAGGCACTGTGTGTGGTTCCGCAAGGAATGGAAGAGGGCAGTGCCCATTTGATCGAAGACCGGCAATTCGGCCTGATTGTCGGAAAACCCGCCGTATTTCGCTTTTTCTCATCGGAAATCCGCGGTGGCGATCACCCGGGGGAGCTCATTGCCAACGCGGAGAAAGCGCTCGAAGAAACCAGCCAAATTGAGGTCAGCCTGCCGCCGATGGAAGCCTTTCCCGCCGGGCAAGCGGTTCCCGTTCGTCTCAAGTCTGTGGTGACGGAACTCGGCAACCTCGAACTCTGGATGGAACACACCGCCTCTGAACAGCGTTGGAAAGTTGAATTTCAGGTACGGATGGAGTAGCCGCGAAACGCTGAATGAGCATCAGGTGACATGGGAGAAACGCGCTACAGCATAGGGATTGATCTGGGAACGACGAATTGTGCGCTGGCTTTCGTCGCGCTGGATACGCCTTCCGGGCGCTCGGAGGTGTTGTCCATTCCGCAACGTGAGGAGCTGCAAACGGTGGTCGAGCGTTCGACCCTGCCTTCATTTCTTTATCTACCGCCCGACGGCGAATCAGCGGCGGCAGACCGCACGGCCTTCGGCCTCGTCGATGGCTGGGCCGTAGGTTTGGTAGCCCGTGGACAGAGTGCGCGCACGCCAGGCCGCGTTGCCCATTCCGCAAAATCCTGGCTCGCCAATCACACCATGGATCCAGCCGAGCAGATTCTTCCATGGCGTTCGGAGCTCCTGGATGATGACAAGAAGATTTCGCCGCTGGCTGCATCGGCAGCATTCCTTTCGCACTTGCGTGCAGTATGGGAAGCTCAGTTCGCCAGCCGTGGCCCGGACCACCGCTTTGAGCGTCAATCCATCACCATCACCGTTCCCGCATCCTTTGACGCCGCTGCGCAACGGGCAACGCTTGACGCGGCACAGTTGGCTGGATTCCCGCGAAACATCCGTCTCGTGGAAGAACCACAAGCCGCATTTTATCGCTACCTCGAATCGGTAGGCGACACCGCAGGCGAGGTGCTGAGGCCGGGAAAACACGTGCTGGTGGTGGATATCGGCGGCGGCACCTCGGACTTCAGCTTGTTTGAAGTTGAAGCCGGAGACCCTACCGCACCCCCGCAGATCAAGCGGGTTGCCGTCAGCGAACACATCCTGCTCGGCGGCGATAACATCGACCTCGCGCTGGCGCATGTGCTGGAAGGAGAACTCGTCCCGGAAGGTGAAGAGCTTGCCGGCGAATCATGGAGTCACCTCCTCGCACGTTCCCGCGAACTCAAGGAGCGATGTTTGTCGGGGGGTGCCGATTCCGAAATCCTGCATGTTGCCATTCCCGGCCGCGGATCCGGTCTCTTCAGCGGAACGCTTTCCACTTCGGTTCCCAGCCCTCAGGTCCGGGAGATTCTGCTCGAGGGATTTTTCCCCGACTGCGATCGGCTGGCGCGACCCGATGAATCTCAAAGCGCATTGCACGAATGGGGACTTCCCTACGCTTCCGACTTTGCGGTCACCCGCTATTTGGCGGACTTTCTGCGTGAGCACCCGCCAGTGGACGCGGTTTTGTTCAATGGCGGAACCTTGGCCGCTCCGCTCATCCGATCGCGCCTCATTGATCAGATTGCCCGTTGGCAGCAAGGAGCCCGGCCGATTGTGCTGGAAAACCCCGAGCCGTTTCTGGCAGTGGCCCGCGGGGCCGCTCATTACGGAGCACTCTTTGCCCGAAAGACGGCTCGAATCGAGGCCGGCGCGGCGAGGGCCATCTTTCTCGAAGTCGCTGGAAACGAGGACCTCTCGCTCGTATGCGTCCTCCCAAGAGGGGCCGCTCCGGAGGAAGTTTTCCGCGCCAACGTTTCCGGCCTTCATCTTCAGGTCAATCAACCCGTTCGCTTTCAGGCATATCAAGGTGCGCATCAGCAAAATGAGACTGCCGGGACGGTCTTGCCAAAAAGCGCCGAAGGATTTGCTCCCTTACCGCCCTTGGAAAGCCGGGCTGATCTGGAGGGATCGGAGCCAGACCGCCTTGTTCCGGTACGCATCGAAAGTCGGATCAATGAACTCGGGCTGCTTCAGATCGAGCTGGTGAGCGAAGATCCGGAAGTCGATGAACGCTGGCCCCTCGCCTTCAACTTGCGCGGTTCTGCCAAAACAGAAACGGCCGAGGAGCGGCCACCAGTGACCGATCCGGGCGTGGATGCAGAGCGCCTGGAACGGGCTGTCGCCGTCATCGAGCGCACCTTTGGTCCGCAGACTCGCCGGCAGGATGAACGCCTCACTCCCGCCCGCATCTTCACAAAGCTCGAACGTGCGCTTGGCCTCAGCCGTCAGGACTGGAACCTTCTCCTTGCGCGACAATTGGCCGACACGATGTTGGCATTTTCCGCCGGACGCCACCATTCACCGGACCACGCGGAAACATGGCTTCACCTCACCGGCTTCTTCATGCGGCCGGGCTTTGGTCATCCCGACGATGACAAGCGAATGGATCGTCTCTGGAATGCGATCCATCCTGAAGGTCCGGGGAGTGACAAGCGTAGGGAGCTTCAGGCATTGATCCTCTGGCGACGGTTGGCCGGAGGATTGTCCGCAGATCGTCAGCATGTTTTGTTCGCCGAGATCCAGGCAGCGCTGACCAACAAGAAAGCCGTACCCGCGGAAGAAATACGTTTGGTCGGAGCATTGGAACGCATTTCTCCGACAGACAAGGAAACCTTAAGCGCCCAACTAATCACCACAGGGGTGTCCGAAGCGACGTCACAAGGCTATCCAGCGCCTTATCTATCGGCTGCTGGTCTGCTGCTCAACCGGAGCCCTTTTTATGCAGGACCCGATAGCATTGTCCCTCCGGAAGCCGTCGAAGCCGCCTTTCAACAGCTCAAGTCGCTTGATTGGTCCAAGCCGGAACTCGCCGAAATCATTCCTCTCTTCCTGCGTGCGGCGCGGCTCGTTCACGATCCCCGGCTCAACGTGTCATCAAAAGTACGTCGGCGCATTGTTGATAAGCTAAAAAAATCCGGGGTGGCGGCGGCTCGTGTGGTTCCGTTGCAGGAATTTGTTCCGGTAAGTCGACAGGATCAGGCCCTACTCTACAGCGAATCATTGCCGCCCGGCCTCTGGCTTGGATGATCCGCTCAAGCGAACTTTTCAAATCTCCGCACCCCAGTCGGCGGCATCTTCTGCCCGGCATTCAGGACACTTCTCGGCGGTGCTGAAATGAGTCACCCAATCCGTCCCGCGCAGCTCGGGATGGACCCGCGCATCATGGGCCAGTTCTTCGACCAGAATGCGATAAGCCTGCCGCATGTCGCAGTGCTCACAGACATCAAATGCGACCCGATAGCGGGCGAGCTGCGCCACCAGGTGTTTGAGCAAGCGCTCCGCCTGTTCTTCCGAAAGGCCTTTCCAATCAGGAGTTTTGCCAAGGATTTCGCCGAGCTCCATTCCACCACCTTGCTCGATCAGCCCATCCATCAACTCGAGCTCCGCCCACAGCGCATCTTCACCCTTTTCCGCGGAAAGCGGCTCCTCCGGAGATTTACCAAAATGATCCTCAAGGTAGCGGCTGACTTCCTCCGAAAGCAGATCAAAGGCATCGTCATCTCCCAAAGCGGTGCACAAATGAATACCCTCTCCTCCCAAGATGGATGCTTCAAGCGCTGCTTCGGATAAGTCGTCTGGCGGAAAATCAGCATCAAAGGGAGGATCCTCAGGTGGAGGAAGGGCAACCAGCGTCTCTTTACTGTCGTGCTCTTCCAGAAAATGCATCTGCGGATCGGCCCAATCGAGGACCACGCGGCCATTGTTTCCAAACCATTCCAGATAGAGCCGCCGCTTCCATCTGCTCGGCGGCGGTTCTCCCAAGCGCGAGCGTCGACGAAAGTTTTCCACGCTGCCTTCAAAAACGCGGACCAACCGGTGTGCAGTCATCACGCCGGTGCAACCCATCTGACGCGGGTCGATCGAGAGCGGCGCGCCGTTCTGCGGAAGCGAGGCGTCAAGTTCGCCCGGCGATGCCTCGAAATAAAGCCGGCGACCGCACAGATCCGGAGCAGGATCTCCCATCAGTTCAAAACGCAGCGGCTGCTTCCAACCGCGGATCATCAGCCATCCGCTTGTTAAGTGCGGACGCTTGTGGATCAGCTCTCCCGCAAGGACATAGTCCGCCAGTCGCAACGTCATGTGGTCACGCTAGGCACTTGCCGGGACGCCCGTCGAGCGTCAAGAAGACACCGCCTCTCATCGCTACAAAAAAGCCGCCAGGACGGGAAAGACCCGGCCGGGCGGCGTTGGCAAATGCAGGTAGCTTCGAGGGCGGTGCTAATTGACCTGAGGCACTTCCATATCGCCTCCTCCTCCGCCGAGGACGCCGAAGGCATACAACAGCCAGACAATCACAAGAATCACCACAACAACGTTGAGGATCTGCTTGATCTTGGCATCCATCGGGATGAAGGCGTTTACGAGCCAGAGCAAAACTCCGACAACAATAAGGGTAAGGATAAGGCTAATTATGGACATGGATACGCACCTCCTGTGGCGTTTTTGGAGAAATCTTTTCCTCTCATAATCATAGCACGCTAAGCGCCGTCCGCAACTCACCCAAAGAAGCTCATCGATCAGCGGGAACCACAGGAGCTCCCGCCGGAAGGGCAAGGACTCGTCCGGGGATCACTTCCCGTGGAAAACTCGGGCCGCGCCAGGCGACCGAAAGGTTGTTTCCGCCCCAGCCCTGTTGCGCGCAGGCTTCGAGGTAATAGGCTTCTCCGGCTTCCAGCCAAATCTCCGCAGAACGTTGGGCGGGAGTCTGGCCGTATTGCCGGGGATTGGTATGGGTCGCCACAGTGGCAATCGTCACGGCTTCCGATGGCTCATGAGTTGGACTCAAGCGCAACGCGCCTTGATCGTCCGAAGCCAACCAGAAGCGGTGGTAGCCGGTCTCTTCCGGAATCAACCACGCCCACGCCAGCAACCCGAAGTTGGATCCTGCCCCCGGATATTCAAAAGCGTTCAAGGTGCTCACCTCGCTCGGATGTGCAGGAAAAAGCAGTGAGGCATCCAGATCCGCCAAGGTCTTGCCAAAAACTCCTTCGTAGCGAGCCACCGCCAATCCTCCGGTTTCCAAAGCAGGCGATTCCGCCGGCGGTTCGACCGCAACAAGCGCAGTACTCGGAATGACCTCGCGGGCAAAGCCTGGACCCTGCCAAGCAACTGAAAAATGAACACTGCTCCATCCTTGTTTGACGGCTGCCGCAATGTAGTAGGGTTTTCCGGCTTCCAAGTAGACAGACTCGGAAGCCTGGGAGGCATATTGGTCAAAGGATTCCACACGGGTGTGACTGGCAACGTGCGCGATCACCGTGGCCCCTTCCGCGGATGCAGAATCGCTGAGCAGCAATTCCCCTTGGTCGTCCGACGCCAGCCAGAAGGTATAATAGCCCGTATCCGGCGGCAGGATCCAAGCCCATGCAAACATGCCAAAGTTGTCGCCTGTCCCGCGGTGCGAGAACTTCGGAAGTTCTTCAATCCGGTCGGGTGCATCGGGGAATTTTGTGTGAGTGTAGAGCAGATCGAGCGTCTTGCCCGAGATGTTCTCATAGAAGGCGAGGCTGGCCGTCCCGGTCGGAATGATCGAAGGATCCTCCGAAGGGGCGGGCGGTTCTTCATCCTCAGTTTCTTCCGGAATCAGTCCGAGCACATGCCCCGGAATGGCTTGCCGGGCCATCCCCGGGCGGGACCACGCCACCGAGAGATTCACACCGCTCCAGCCTTGTTTCATATGCGCCTCGAGGTAGTAGGCACGCCCGGCCTGAAGCGTGATGGGCATCGATTGTTGCGAACCAAAAATGTCGTAGCGGCGAACCGGTGTGTTGCTGGGAACACTGGCAATGACCTCGGCATGCGTCGGCTGTCCATCGAGACTGAGGCTGAGGGAACCTTGGTCATCGGAAGCAATCCAGAAGGTGTATTCAGCCGTTACTTCGGGAACCAGCCACGCCCAAGCGCGCACTCCAAAGTTATCGCCTCCGCCATTAAATTCAAATGATGGAAATACCGCCACGGAGTCTGGATATTCGGGGAACAACGGTGCGGCGTAGAGTTCGGACAAGGTCCGTCCGGAAATCGCTTCATACCGGGCAAAGGCCACCGTCCCCATTTCGAGTTGGGAAACAAGGGCTTCGTCGCCATCGCCACTCGGCGGAGGTGCCGCTCCATCCTGAGTCAGGGTATGCACTTGATCATGAATCTGGATCCACAAGGAGCGTGAAGCCTGATCGAAGTTTTCAGTTACCACCACGCGAAGCATAAAATCCTCTCCCACCCCGAAAGCCACCGGCTGGGCTTCATTTCCCAGGGATGCCCAATCGCCGGACATCACCTCGGCGCGCCAGCGGAAATTGGCACTGACTGGCAACCAGTACGCTCCGCCAATCGCGCCGATAGTGTAGTCTGTTTGTTCAAGGTAAACCTGGGGCACAATCGCCTCTTGAGTAACGGTATGCACCTGATCCCCGATCAGAATCTCCGCCGTACGCGGGCCAAAAGTGCCGGATGCGCCATCATACGGCTGCACCGAAACCGTGAGCGTACCATTGTGGCCGCTACCGCTTTGTTGGGTTACCGAAACCCAATCAGGCACACCCGACAGGCTCCAGGAGGCATCCGCCTCCACCGCGATTGAATAATTTTCGCGATAATCGGCGACCGAGAAACTCGCTGGAGTCACACTGATCACGCCCTGCGGTTCCGATGATTCCGCCGGCTCCTCGCGATAATTTGCCACCACTCCAAAAAGCTGGGTCAGCGTCAGACTATTATCGGCAGAATCCTCAGCGGTAAAGGGACGCCCCGTGGCTGCTCCGGAGTGAATGCGGTCAGGATTGGAAAAACGCATCAACTGAAATCCCGGCGCATAGGCCATGACTGTGCGGTACAGCTGTCCGTCGGAACCGCTGAACCGGTAACCATTCGACCACGCGTGGAGCCCGCCCCAAGAGGGAACGCCGTTGAACGATTCACCACGCGCATGATGCGCCCCGAGATTGTGGCCGATCTCGTGCAAGAAGCTGCTGGAGGCAAATTCCGTCGCCACGGCAGAGTAAGCAACATCGTCCCGTCCCGCTTCATTGCGCAGCACATAACCACTTCCCGCCGCACCATTCGCCGAGCCTTTGCGCAGTAAGACAATGAGGTCCGCCCCATATTCCTCCCTCAACCCAGCAAGTTCATCCATCACGCCATCAAAGCCATTCCACATCCGAGTCAGGTCTTCATTCAGCGAAACCGCGCTTTCGGTGTAGGCAACGCGGTGTAGATGCGCCACCCGAAATGTTCCCTCAATACCACTGTCTTCGAGTGCGAGGTTCGCACCCGCCACCAAGGCATTGACGTGCGCCTCGACCCCGGCAGCTCCGCCCCGGTATGCCTCCACCGCATCGGTATAGGCAATCAGCAAATCAATCCGGGGAACCTGCGCCCAGCTCGGCGCAGCACTGAGCAGAAGCAGGATTGGCAAGGAGAGGGAACGAAGACAGGCAGGCATACAATGCCGCGGACGGCAAACGACAGAATTCATGATGGAAGCAGGGGGGTTGGCGGTTGGCAGCAGATAGATAGGTGCGCGCCGTCAGAGGGGACCGGCATGAGTCCCTTCAAGGCAGGCAGCACACGGTGGGAATGACTCGGGATCGACTTGCGTCAGGTAGCTGGACGATCCATCCGCGTTGGAGCGGATCTCAAAATAGGCATTCGCCGACGGGTGCTGAATTGTCCCGGATTCAGCCTCTCCGACATAGCTGAGCACAACGTGGCTGGCAGCGTCTCCAGCCACACGCGCGGTAAACACTCCCGCGCCCGCCCCCGTCGATACATGACGCAGGCTGGTTAAGTGCACCGTTTCTCCATCAAAGAGCGGAAACTCCATTTCCTGAAAAGGTTCGGTTTCAAAGTTGCGGCCCAAGTCCCTCAAAGGTGGATCAAGATCACGTGTTTCTTCCCGAAGCACGACGGGCGCATGGGAATGAGCATGGCCCAAGGAGGTTTCTGGCCCCGGATGCGCTGCTGCGGGTGCGTCCGGCCGTAAATTGTCATTTCCGCTGGTCGACTGCTGAGATCCCTCACCCACCCCGACCGATTTCACGGCAACAATCGCGCGGTCGGAACCCGAAGCAGCAGCAGACGAATCGTCCAGCTCCTGATTTTCCAAGAAAATGGAAAGACCCATGACCCCGATTGCCACCGCTGCCACGCCAATCCAAGGACGATAATTGCCCGCGAATTTCATTGAAATGAAACTTCTCCACGAGGTTCCCGGACGCTTGAGGTGAGGCGATTCGGCAAACGATTACGGTCTGCAATTTGATGACAGGCAGAAGCGACTGGGCTCATGCCGGCCATGATTGAACCTGCTTTCCTGTTCGCTCAATAACGTTTTTGTGATTTGCTCGTTTCCGGGGGAAAATACTTTTCTTCCTGGGCCCTTCCGGCCCTCGCACTGCGGGTTACTCCCAAGCGGCAAGGGAAACCGGCCCGCATTCCGGGAGCGGAAACGGGTCAGCCTGAGGATCGAAGGATAGGCTTTGTCGGGATCCACCCCAGAGATTGCCCGGGATTTACCGAACTACGGACACTTCACGCCATAGACACATCCAATCTGAGGCCGGGCATTGTAGACCTGCGATTTGCGACCGGCGGCGAGAGAGATTCATTTCCCCCAAGCCCATTGCCTCTTGAAAAATGACGTTGGTCGCAGAACTCATCATTGTTGGAAAGATTGTCGGCGGCGCGTTGTTGGGTGGCGTAGTCGGTGCCGAACGTGAATTCTCCCACAAGCCAGCCGGTCTCCGTACCCACATGATGTTGGCAGCCACCGCCACGCTGCTGGTTTCGATTGTTTCCCAAATGATGCAGAATCCGGTTACGCCTGAAACGCATCTGATGGTCCGGGCAGATCCGGTCCGCATCATTGAAGCCATTGTCGCCGGGGTGGCCTTTTTGGGCGCCGGTACGATTATCCGCGGGAAATCGGGCAGTGGGATCGAAGGTCTTACCACCGCCGCATCGCTCCTTCTCGTGGCAGTCATTGGCATCAGCGTAGCGCTCAATCTCTTTGTCGTGGCTGTCGCAACGACCGTTCTTTCGCTCATCATGCTCCGCGTTTTACGCCGGCTGGAGGTAAAAATGGCCGCAAAGGGCGACCGATCGTCAAAGTGACTGTATCTTCTTTCCCACCACAGCACTCGCGATGACATTTACCTCCATTTTCCTCCTTCTGGTAGCCGGCATTGCCTCAGCTTGGGCGATGCACGGACTCATGCTCCTCATCAGCCGACGTCACGAAGTTCCGGTTAACATGGTCCGGGCGATCGGCAGCTTTGGGACAGGCCGGGTTGATTCCCGAGCCAACAATGTCGGTTTTGCACTCCATACGATCGGCGGTGCCGTCCTCGGCCTGATCTACGGAACCCTCATTCACTTTCTTGGGATCGAGACCCACCCGATCATCTTTTTTGCGGGTGTCGTTCTGGGGTCATTTCACGGGTTGGTGGTTTGTTACACCCTGATGTATTACGTGGCCGAAAGGCATCCAGTCGAAGCCTACCGCAATGCCACCATGACCGTCGGAGCGATCCATCTCGCGGGCCATATTTTCTTCGGTCTGGCGGTTGTTACAATTATCTTTCTCGGCCACACCGTATTACAAATCCAGGACGGTGAGGGCGGCAGCGATGTGCCACGTGAGCTTCGCCTCGACGAAAACCCGCCTTAATCCCTGTAGCAAAAAATCCGCTACGAACGCTTTCGCTTGAAAATTCGGGAAACGGCCACCATCCAACCGGCCGGGATTCCGAAACGCGCACGTGCGCGGCGATTGGCTCCGGCCTCCTGCAACAGCTTGACCATCTCGTGCCGACCAAACATCGCGGCGAACATCAGCGGTGTCATTCCGGCCCCATTGTTCGCTTCCAGATCGGCCCCGGCCCGAATCAGCGCGCGGGCGATGCCGACATATCCTTTGAAAGCGACACCTCCGAGCGGGGTTTGTCCACGGTCATTTACTTCGTCCACCCGAGCTCCCGTCGACAACAACAAATCAACGACCTCTTCATTGCCATGGTAGGCGGCGAGCATCAGCAGCGTATTGCCCTTGGTGTCCTTGAGGTTCACCGGAAGCCCGGCGGCCAGCATCGGTGCCAGTGTTTCACAATCGCCGGTCCGGGCTGCGTCGAGCGCAATTTCCTGCAGCTCGGCGTAACGCTTTTCCTCTTCGGGACTGATCGTGGATTCCATCGGTAAAGCAAGAGAGAGAGAGAGAGAGAGAGAGAGAGAGAGCCGGGCAGCGCGGCGAAGTCGCTCACTCTTTCGCGCTACCCGGGCTCAGTCTAGCTGCTGAATCAGGCTCAGGTGGATGCCGTGGCTTCCAGCTGAATCCCCAATGCTTGGGCCACTCCCGCGGCATAGGCCGGATCGGCTTTTTCAAAATGTCCCAACTGCCGGCGAACAATGAACTCGGGCACGCCCTGCATCGCGCCGGCGATCGTGGTAAACAAGCGCTGCTGTTGGGCCGAATCCATCAAACGGAACAGGTTGCCGGCCTGCGTGTAGTCGTCATTGCCCTCGCGATGGTTGTAGCGGTCGGCATCTCCGGAGATCTTCAGGCGCGGCTCGGCATAACGCTCGTTATCCGTTGGACCGCCAAAGCTGTTCGGCTCGTAATAGGCATCGGAACCGCCGGGAGCATCAAAACGCATCGGGCCATCTTGGTGATAATGATGCACGGGCACCGCCTTGGGGCGGTTGACCGGAAGCATTTCGTAGTGCGTGCCTACTCGGTAACGGTGGGCATCGGCATAGGAAAAAATCCGCGCCTGCAACATCTTGTCCGGCGAAAACCCGATTCCGGGAACAATGTTCGACGGGCTGAAAGAGGCCTGTTCGACCTCGGCAAAATAGTTTTCCGGATTGCGGTTCAGCTCGAGCACGCCGACCTCGATCAGGGGATAATCTCCGTGCGGCCAGACCTTGGTCAGATCAAAGGGATTGATGTGATAAGTCTCGGCTTCTTCCTCCGGCATGATCTGCACGCACAAACGCCACTTAGGATTGTCACCCCGTTCGATCGCTTCAAAAAGATCCCGCTGCGAACTCTCACGATCCTGAGCAATGATCGCGGCGGCCTCCTCGTTAGTCATGTTTTCGATTCCCTGCATGCAGCGGAAATGGAACTTCACCCAAAAGCGCTCGTTGTTCGCATTGATCAGGCTGTAAGTGTGGCTGCCAAAACCGTGGATGTGGCGGTAGCTGCGCGGCAATCCGCGATCGGACATCAGAATAGTCACCTGGTGCAGGCTCTCGGGACTCAAGGACCAGAAATCCCACATCGCGGTCGCACTGCGCATGTTGGTCTTCGGGTGCCGCTTCTGGGTGTGGATGAAGTCTGGAAATTTGAGCGGATCCCGCACAAAAAAGACGGGCGTGTTGTTGCCCACGAGGTCCCAGTTGCCCTCAGTCGTATAAAATTTCAGCGCAAACCCGCGCACGTCGCGCTCGGCATCGGCCGCCCCTCGTTCGCCAGCGACGGTGGAAAAGCGCAAAAGACACTCGGTCTCGCGACCTTTTTCAAAAACCTTGGCCTTGGAATACCGGGAAATGTCGTGGGTGATGGTGAGCTTGCCGTAAGCGCCTGAGCCTTTGGCGTGAACAGCTCGTTCGGGAATACGCTCCCGGTTCTGATGAGCCAGCTTTTCCAGCAGCTGATAATCCTGCATCAGGACCGGCCCGCGGGCCCCCGCTGTGAGAGAGTTCTGGTTGTCGGCGATGGGATTCCCCGCCGAAGTCGTCATCGTTTTACGCGTATCGCTCATAATAAAAACAGGCCAAAGCTGAAAAGTAGAAGGCCGGAACGATCATTGCCGGAGAAGCGTTCCGAATTAGCCAGCGCGAAGCGTAGCAAATCCCATTGTAAAAGAGAAATACTTCATTTCCATCGGAACCATAGACTGCATCTATGGAACTTCATCAGCTTCGCTACTTTGTGGAAGTAGTTCGGACGGGAAATTTCACCAAAGCCGCCGTCCGCTGTCACGTCACCCAGCCAACCCTCAGTCACCAGATCAAAAAGCTGGAAGAAGAACTGAACGAGCCGCTGCTGCAGCGACGCAAACGCGGGGCTCTTCCCACCGCTTTCGGCGAACGTTTTATGGAACGGGCACTACGCGTTCTTCGGGAATTGGACGAAGCCCATGAGGAAGCGGCGGCTTTCACCAGCGGCATCCGCGGGCGGCTTCGGATCGGGGCCATACCTACCGTCGCGCCCTATCTTTTGCCCGGTTTGATCAAGGCCTCCCTTGCCCGCCATCCCGCCCTCACTTTTGAAGTCAATGAAGAACCCACTCGGGAACTCCTGTCCCTGCTCCGGCGGGGAGCGCTCGACTTGGCGATCGTCAGCCCGCCGATCGACGGTGCCGAATGGGCATTTCAACACCTCCTCGACGATGAACTCTTTGCCACCCTGCCCGCCGCCCATCCATTGGCCGACGAGCCGGAACTGGATCTGATTAAAATCGCCGCCTGCCCGCTGGTCCTAATGAAAGAAGCCCACTGCCTCCGGGGTCAGGCTTTGGAACTCTGCAAACGGGCGGAAGTGGAGCCGGAAGTCTCCATTCAAAGTTCCCAACTGGAAACCGTGCTCGGGATGGTCGCGATCGGACTCGGACTCTCCTTCACGCCCGCCATGGCATTGCCTCACCTCGTCTCGCGGGGTCTCATTTACCGATCGTTGGCCCCGGCCCCCGTCACCCGCCCGATCAGCCTGATCTGGCCCCGCCGCGCCAGCCGCACCCATGCGTTCAATGCGTTTTTGCAGCTGGCGAGCGAGTCAGAAATGATCCATCGCCACGCTCATTCTTCCTAATCAACCAGAAGGAGCATTGATCTTTTCCGGGAATTTTTCAGGATTACCGGTTCTCACCTATCTCAGCGTGCGCATTTTCCTCTACATCCTGCTGCTGGCGGCCATGGCTAACCCCTTGTGCTGCTGCGATGCATTGCTCAAGGGAGAAGCGGATGTGGCGATGGGCGACCCACTCCTGCTGCGGGGGTTCGACTGACGGTGCGGAGGACGAAACGGTTCCGTCGAGTCCGGAAGAATGCCCACACCAAACAGCGAGCGGCATCGTTCTCACCGCGGACCACCTGAAGCAGGTTGCCAGCTATGAGCTTGTTGCGCCGGCACCGGTCGTAGGAGAGCTTGGGATTCCGCTCGCGGTTCCAGGGTTGGAAATTGTCGCGAATCATTCTCCGCCGGTTGACGAAACAGCCAGCGCACCGCCGCGACAGGCCCTCTACTGCCGCTACATCATCTGATCTGAAGCACCTCTGATCCGCGGACCTTTAAACGAAGGACCGCTGTTTCGTCGGTAAAATCCGGTTCATCCGGAAATTTGCTTCAATCAATGATGTTATGAAGAAGATTTATTCCGCCGCTGGTGCCGTCCTTGCGGTTGCCGCGGTTTTCCTATCGGTCACGCCGCTCCGCCTTCAGGCCGCTCTCGAGATCGAGGCGGGACCGCTCGCCGAGCTCGTCCGGGAGGCCTACCAAACAAGTCCTACCCTGCGCGCCGCGCACGCGCGTTGGCAGGCCGCAGTCGAACGTGCGCCCCAAGCAGCATCGCTGCCCGATCCCACAGTCGCCTATGGCTACTTTGTGGAACGCATGAACACCCGGCAGCAGTTCCGCGTTGAACAAATGTTTCCCGGTTGGGGCAAACGACACCTACGCAGCGCGGTGGCCCAAGCCGAAGCGGAGGCCGCGGCCATTGCCCTCGAAACCACTGCCGCCAACGTGCGGCTCGAAATAGTGGAAGCCGCCATAAACTACAGCCTCACCCTCGAATCAACCACGCGGACCACCGAGGCTTTGCAGCTAACCGAAAGCTTGATGGAAGTGGCCGGACAGAGCTACCGCACGGGCGGTAATTCCCAAATCGACCTCCTGCTGATCGAAGCCGAGGTGGAGTCTTTGCGCAGTGAACTGATCGGTTGGCGCGAACGTGAAACCTCCGACCGCGCGTGGGTGAACGCCATCATTGGACGCCCCGCCGAGACACCTTTGCCCGGCTTGGAGGAACTCCCTGCACTCGGTGCGATGCCTGACGTTCGACCCGACGAGCTCCGCCAACAGCTGCTCCACAATCCTGATCTGCGTGAAGCCCAGGCGCAAATTCGGGTGGCGGAACAGGCTCATAAGCTCGCGCGTTCGCAATCGCGCCCGGATCTCATGCTGGGAGTGGAATACATGGATAATCGCGACAACGCTCCGGACGAAGTCATGGGGATGGTTTCCATCAATCTCCCCCTCTGGCGGGGAAAATATCGGGCCGAACGTCGCGAGGCCGCAGCCAATCTGCGGGCGGCGCAATCCAATTACACCAGCCGACTCAATCAGACTGAGAGTGAGATCTGGAGAGCCCTCTACGCCGCCCGCGATGCGCATCGTCGGGCTCAACTTTACACCGACTCCCTTGTTCCTCGTGCCACCCAAACACTGTCCCTCGTCGAAGCCGATTACCAAACCGGGCTGGCTACATTCAAGGATTTGCTGGATGCGCAACGGGCGCTTCTCGATCTGGAACTCGATCGTGCTCAAGCCCAGGCAGACGCCTTTCTTCGCACCGCCCAATGGGAGCGATTGATCGCCACCCACCCAGACCTGTTCAACGCACTTTCTTCAACTGCCGCTCAATAAACGGAGACCTTCCCATGTCCATGCGCACACCATTTTTCCTCGTTCCTGCCATTGTCGCGGCTTTCGCCGCGGGATGGTGGCTGGCACCATCAACCGACACGTCCAAACACGAATCGCATCCGGAAACCGCTACCACCACCGACACCGTCTGGACCTGCTCCATGCACCCGCAAATTCGCCAGCCCCACCCCGGCGATTGCCCAATCTGCGGCATGGATCTGATTCCCTTGACTAATGATGATTCAACGAATGTGGGAGCCGGCGAACCTCCTCAACTTCGTTTAAGCGACCGTTCTATTGCACTGATGAAGCTGCAAACGGTTCCGGTGATCCGGCAAGCGGCACACGCGCAACTCCGCCTCCCCGGTCGAATCGTGGTTGATGAAACCCGCGTTTCTGTCGCGACCGCCTGGTTTGCCGGACGCGTGGATCGGCTTTTCATCAACTACACCGGTCAACAAGTGGAAGCCGGAGAACCCTTGATGGAACTCTACAGCCCTGAGCTCTTCAGTGCGCAGGAAGCGCTCCTTCAAACGGCCCGCGCACATACCGTCCACGGAGATTCCGCAACCCGCCAGACGCTCGAACGGACTCGCGAGCGGCTACGACTACTCGGAGTCAGTCCGCAGCAAATTGAAGCCATTGAAATGAATGGGCACCCATCGACCCACCTTACGGTCACGGCACCTATGTCGGGGTTTGTTGTTGAGCGCCAAATCTCCATCGGACAATACGTCGAGCCCGGCACCCCTCTTTTTACCCTCGCCGATCTTACGGAAGTATGGGTGGAGCTCGAAGCCTACGAAAGCGAGCTACAGTTTCTCCGCCTCGGACAGACTGTTTCAATCAACCTCACCGCGCTTCCCGGACAAAGCTTCGAAGGTGCCATCGCCTTTATCGATCCTCAGGTCGATCCGTCCACCCGGACCGCGCAGGTTCGTATCAATCTCAACAACGACAGTTTTCTGCTCAAACCAGGCATGCTGGCGGTCGGTGTGGTCATGGCACCATTCGAGCCAGACAATAACCCGCTGGTCATTCCGGTTTCCGCCCCGCTCCATACCGGCAAGCGCGCCTTGGTCTACGTGCAGATTTCTGATTCCGAAGGCCCGATCTTCGAGCCTCGAGAAGTTGTTTTAGGTCCACGACTTGGCGAAGTCTATCCGGTCCTCGAAGGGCTCGCCGAAGGTGAACGAGTCGTCGTCAATGGGCAGTTCAAACTCGACAGCGAACTACAAATTCGCGGACACCCCAGCATGATGGCTCCCGCCACTCCTGAACCATCAAATCCTTCCCGCTCCGATCCCCGTGATCCTCCCGCGCCAGCGTCTTTTGCCAAGACTGTCACTCCAGCGTTTGCCCGTGAACTATTACCGCTGATCGAGGGATACCTCCTCCTCACACGTGGCCTGGCCGACGATGACCTCGACCGAGCGAAGGAAGGATTGCAACAGCAGCAGCAAACGCTGGCAACAATAGGTGAGCACCGCCTTTCCGGCGATGCACATGTGTCGTGGATGAATCATTACAACGAACTGGAATTGATCCTCAATGACATGAAAGCATCGGACTCGCTGAATGGCCTTCGTTCCCGTTTGCAGGAACTCACCCTCGCATTGGAAAAAATCCACCTTAACTTTGGTGCAGGCACACTGCCTCCGCTTAATCGCGTGTTCTGCCCGATGGTCGACGGCGATTCCATCGGTACATGGCTCCAACGCGACGAGGAAGTTCGCAATCCTTACTGGGGTGAAGCGATGCTCGGCTGCGGCGAGGTGTTCGACCAGCTCGGCAACAGTTCGGGAACGAAGCAATGAAACCCTCAACAACCGCTCTGCCTGCGTGCTTCACGTTGATTGAAAGGGCCTTTTCATGACCTCTTTTCTCCGATTTTTCCTCACCCAGAAACTGGTCGTCGCCCTTCTCACGCTGCTCCTGCTCGGCTGGGGACTGGCCGTAGCACCATTTGACTGGAAAATCGATTGGCTCCCGCGTGATCCCGTACCAGTCGATGCGATCCCCAACCTCGGCGAGAACCAGCAAATCGTCTTCACGGAATGGCCCGGACGCTCTCCACGCGACGTCGAGGATCAGGTTACGTATCCGCTGACCGTCTCACTCTTGGGTGTCCCAGGCGTGCGCGAAGTCCGCAGCCTTTCGATGTTTGGATTTTCCTCGATCTTCGTGATTTTTGACGAAGAGACCGAGTTCTACTGGTCCCGTTCACGGATCCTCGAGCGCTTGAACAGCCTTCCCTCCGGAACGATTCCCGCAGGGGTTCAGCCCGCTTTGGGACCGGATGCCACCGGCCTTGGGCAAATTTTCTGGTATACACTGGAAGGGCGGGATCCCGAGGGCAAAACGACCGGCGGCTGGGATCTTCAGGAACTGAGAAGCGTGCAGGATTGGTATGTGCGTTATGGCCTGCAGGCGGCCGAAGGAGTCAGCGAGGTGGCATCGATCGGTGGTCATGTCGCCGAGTACCAGGTGGATGTGCATCCGGATAAACTGCGTATCCACAATGTCACACTCGCGCAAGTGCTCGACGCAGTGCGCAAAAGCAATCTGGACATTGGAGCTCGTTCGACCGAGATCAACCGCGTCGAGTATCTGATCCGCTGTATCGGTTTTGTTAAGACGCTTGAAGATATAGAGAAAGCGGTTGTGCGCCTTGGGCCGAACAACACGCCGATCCTCGTGCGCGATGTCGCCACCGTCGCGCGCGGTCCCGGTGAACGCCGGGGCGCTCTGACCATGGGCGGGGCCGAAGCGGTGGGCGGGGTGGTCGTCGTGCGGGAAGGATTCAATCCCCTCGCCGCGTTGAACAATGTCCACGACAAGATCGAAGAAATCCGCGCCGGCTTGCCCTCCAAGGTGTTGATTGACTGGGAACAGGTAACACCGGAAGTGGCGCGCAACTTCGCCGCAGCCAACGATCTGGGACCCATCCATGCCAACGGCTCCCCCGATCAGGAATCCTGGAGCCGCTGGCTCCGCACCCAACCACGGAATGCATGGCCGGCGTGGATCACGCTGAGCTCCCTCTCGATCGAACCATTCTACGATCGGACCTCTCTCATTCAGGAAACGTTGGGAACCCTAAACGATGCGCTCATTCAGCAGATCCTCGTTACCATTATCGTTGTCGTCGTCATGGTTCTGCACCTGCGCGCAGCGATTGTCATCAGCGCCCTGCTCCCCCTCTCGGTGCTGACGGCTTTCATCCTGATGAAGTTGTTCGGGGTCGACGCCAATGTCGTCGCACTCGGCGGCATCGCCATCGCCATCGGGACGATCGTCGACATGGGCATCATTGTAACGGAAAACGTTATCAAACACCTCAAGGAGGCCCCCCCTGAAATGCCTCGAGGCGAAGTGGTTTTGCGAGCAACGGGCGAAGTCGCCTCGGCTATTCTCACCGCGATCAGCACGACCATCATCAGCTTTCTTCCGGTCTTCACCATGACCGGTGCCGAAGGCAAAATGTTTGTGCCTCTGGCCTATACCAAGACCTTCGTGCTGCTCGCTTCGATCTTCATCGCACTGACCATCATGCCTGCGGCAATTCACCTGTTGATTGCCCGCGAAAAGAGCGTAACGCGAATGCGGCGCGGCTTCTGGTTCGGGCTTGGACTCGCGGGGGTAATCGGCTTCGCCTGCGGTTTGGTTCTCGGCTGGAATCTGCTTTGGCCGACATCCCTCCTCCTCGTCCTTCTGGTCTGCCTGAAACTATCCTCAGGCCTCTGGTATCCAAAAATCCCTTACAAGTTTCGAACGATCTGCGAAAGCGAACGATGGCGAACGTCGGCAAAAATCATTCCCGCCGTTATGGCGGCGATCGGAGTGGGCTGGATCCTCGCCGTGTTCTGGGAACCGCTCGGTCCAGTGGCCGGTATTAGCCGTAACCTGCTTTTTGTGTTCGGGGTGCTCGGCGGACTGCTCGGAGGCTTTTTTCTTCTGGGAATCTTTTACGAGCGAATCCTCCGGTGGGCACTGGCTCACAAAGCGTTATTCCTTCTCATTCCTGTCACAGTCGTGCTTTTCGGCAGCGTGGTATGGATGGGGTTCGAACGGGTTTTCAAATGGATTCCTACGTCGGTCTCGGCAGTTGGAATTCCCACAACGTGGATCACCCAATCGGGACCATGGGTCTGGGCCGTACACGAATTTCCAGGGCTCGGACGTGAATTCATGCCGCCACTCGATGAAGGGACCTTTCTCTGGATGCCGACGACAATGCCGCACGCGTCGTTCGGGGAGGCTCTGGAGGTCGTCCAGTATCAGGACCAGGCAATTGCTGCCATTCCCGAGGTGGAACAGGTAGTGGGGAAAATCGGACGCGCGGAAACGGCACTCGATCCCGCCCCGGTTTCCATGATCGAAACGGTGATTCGGTACAAATCGGAATACCTGACCGATGAGGCTGGGCGCCGGATCAACTTTCGCTACGACCGGGATCGTGGTGAATTTATCCGCGATGCGGCGGGCGAGCTTATTCCCGATCCAGACGGTCGGCCCTACCGCCAATGGCGCGAGCACATTCGTTCTCCTCGTGATATCTGGGATGCCATCGTCGATGCCGCACATCTGCCCGGCACCACTTCCGCCCCACGCCTCCAACCGATTGAAACACGCCTGGTAATGTTGCAAACCGGCATGCGTGCACCGATGGGGATCAAACTCCGCGGTCCCGACCTTGAAACGCTTGATCGCGCCGCGGTCGAGATTGAACGCCTCCTTCGGGAGGTCCCTCAAGTGGCAGCGACCACAGTCAACGCCGATCGTGTAGTAGGAAAACCGTATCTTGAAATCGAAATCGATCGGGATGCCATCCAGCGTCACGGCCTCAACATCGTTGATGTCCAGGAAATCATCGGAACGGCCATCGGTGGCCAGACCATGTCAACTACAGTGGAAGGCCGGGAACGGTATCCCATCCGGGTGCGTTATCCCCGCGAACAGCGCAATACGATTGAAGACCTCGAAGCAGTCATCGTCGACACGCCGACCGGGGCACGTGTTCCCTTGCGCGAGATCGCTCAGGTAAACTACGTGCGCGGACCACAAATGATTCGCAGCGAGGACACCTTTCTCGTCGCCTATGTCACCTTCGGAGGACAGCCGGGGCTCGCGGAAGTCGACGTAGTCGAGGCCGCTCGGGACTTTCTCCAGGCACGGATCGATACGGGCGATTTTGTGGTTCCCGCCGGTGTCAGCTGGCGATTCGCAGGCAGCTATGAACATCAACTTCGCGCCGCTCGCACCTTGTCCATCGTTCTGCCGATCGCCTTGGCCGCGATATTTCTGATTCTCTATTTTCAGTTCCGAACGGCCACCACCACCCTCATCGTTTTTAGTAGCATTCTCGTGGCGTGGGGCGGGGGCTTCACGATGTTGTATTGGTACGGGCAATCGTGGTTCCTCGATTTCAACATCTTCGACACCAATATGCGCGCAATCTTCCAGCTCCATGCGGTCAATCTCAGTGTGGCGGTTTGGGTTGGTTTTCTGGCGCTGTTCGGCATCGCGGTCGATGACGGTATCGTCATGACCACCTACCTGCGCCAAAGTTTCGACCGCAACCGCACCGTTACGATCGCGGAAATCCGGGAAGCGACCGTCACCGCCGGACTGCGGCGCATCCGTCCCTGCCTGATGACCTCGGCCACCACCATCCTCGCACTCCTCCCTGTCTTGACCGCCACCGGTCGCGGGGCAGACATCATGATTCCAATGGCACTTCCCAGCATCGGCGGCATGTTCTTTGTTCTGCTGTCTCTCATCACTGTGCCCGTGCTCTATGCCTGGGCCGAAGAACGCCGATTGAAAACAACCACGCTTTAACCCAATAAATCTACCATGAAAACAAGCACATTGATCAAAACCGCAGGTTTGTTCGTGGCCCTCGCCGCCACCGCTTCAGCCGCGGGCCCCTGTTGCGCCCCACCTGAAGCATCGGATACCATCACCTCGCTCAGCGCCCCCGCCACCGCGGAAAACACGAACCCGTTGGTCAGCCATTACACTGCGTTGTCCGAAGCGCTGGTGATGGACGATCTTGCCGCCGCCCGCGCCGCCGCGTCGAAACTCGCAGAAGGCGCTGGCGACTCCCAGCCCGAGCTCGCCGAGCTGGCGAAGGCCGTCGCTCAAGCCGAAGACCTCAACGTCGCCCGGGAGCATTTGATTCCGCTCAGCCGAAAACTGATCGAGCTGGTCGACGACGAAAAAGGTCTCTTTGTCATGCAATGCCCGATGGTCAAAGATGGCGAATGGCTGCAAACCAACCGCGACCCGCGCAACCCCTACATGGGCCAGCGCATGGTGCGTTGCGGTATTGTTAAACGCGCGACCGGCGAATAGTTGCTTTTCAACGACGAATAGGAGGCGGATCGCAAAGGTGGTCCGCCTTTTTTTGTGGGAGGTGTGCCCGCACCGCGGCTGAGGGCTCCCCCACTTAGGCGAAATCCCCGCGTCAGTCCTCGAGCACCACCAGCTCAAGGTCTCCAATGTGTCCGAAGTGCCGCCGATTCCTACTCACCAAAGGGCGTTCGGCGGCGAGCGCGGCGGCGGCGATCCAAAGATCATTTTGCCCGATCATGCGATAGACCCCCTGTTGTTGCAGCGCCGCCGCGATGATCGCGTACTGGTGGATCGCCCCACGCGTTTCCAGCAAAGGGACGCCCAACCGGAGAAAGCGTTCCACCGACCCACGATCATGCCCAGCCCTCAGCGCGCCGTGCCAAAATTCACCGAGGACAACCCATGGGACGCCGATCGCCTGATCCGCGTGGGCCGAGGCAAATTGAATCGCCCATTCCTGACGCCGCCAGACGCCCACCAGAAAGGTGGTATCGGCTACATAGTCCATGGATCAGGCTTCGCGTCCGGGCGCTCGTCGATCGCCCGCTCCATGACATCGTTATTTTTGAGCATGTCCGTGCCTTCATCCTCAGCGAAACGCAGAAAGGAAGCGAGTGAACCCGCCGGAGGAACCACTCGCTTCACCACCTGGCTGAACGACTCCTTCGGCGATTGCTTCCAACGCTTCAGTCGCTCGTAAGCAGCGTCGTCCAACGTAATTGTTTTCATGCACTCATGTGTGCATGATCCAGTGAAAGGGTCAAGCATGTGGAGCATGCCAGCCGCTCCCTCACCTTCGCGCCTGCAGGCCACTTTTTGCTCGACCAAATACCCATACCCCCTATTGGTATTTTCATGAAACGTGAACCGGCGGAAAAAGCGGCCTTAAGAACGCGGGCTCGGCGGATCGAGGGGCAGGTGAGCGGAATCGTGCGGATGCTCGACGAAGACCGTTATTGTCCCGACATCCTCAACACCATCGCGGCAGTGCACGCCGCACTGCGGGGCTTGGAGGCCAAACTGCTCGAAGACCATGTTCGCCACTGCGTCGCTCACGCAGTCGAAGTGGGCGACGGAGCCGGCGAAAAACTCGAAGAGCTTGTTCAACTTTATAAACGGAGGTTTTCCGCATGAGCGACCAAGATCAAAATCCGAAGCCGTCCTGCTGCCATCACCATCCGGAGCCGGCTCCCCCCAAAAAAACCTGCTGCGGGGGCCATCATCACGATCCCGCAGTCGTGGCGGCCGCGACCGCTCGTTACTTCTGCCCAATGTGCGCCGGTGTCGAATCGAATAAACCCGGGGACTGCCCGAAGTGCGGGATGCGGCTCGAGCGCAATCCCTCTTTCCGCGAGCCGAAAATCTGGACCTGTCCGATGCATCCGGAGATCCAGCAGGACCACCCCGGCGCTTGTCCGAAGTGCGGCATGGATCTGGAGCCGATGGCCGGTTCCGCCGGAGACGAGGAAGCCGCGGAAATCCGCTCGCTGCGCCGGCGGTTCTGGACCGCGCTGGCGCTGACCGTTCCGGTCTTTCTGCTCGCGATGCAGGCAATGGTTCCCGGGTTGCACCTGGACCGCTTCGTTTCGCCAACAGTCAGCGGATGGCTTGAGTGGCTATTTGCCACGCCGGTAATCCTCTGGGTCGGCGCGCCATTTTTTGCCCGTGGCTGGCGGTCAATTGTCCACCGGAGTCCCAACATGTTTACACTGATCCTGTTGGGCGTGGGTTCGGCCTACACATTCAGCGTCGTCGCGTTGATCGCTCCCGGAATTTTTCCAGACAGTCTCCGTCACGAGGGAACCGTCGGTCTGTATTTTGAAGCCGCCGCCCTGATCACGACATTGGTGTTGCTCGGACAATGGATTGAAGCGCGCGCCCGACTCCAGACCGGTCGAGCGATCGAAGAACTGCTCAGCCTTTCGGCCAAAACCGCCCACCGCCTGCGCGCGGATGGTTCGGAAGAAGACGTGCCGCTTGAAGTGTTAAACAAAGGCGACCGCCTGCGGGTGCGCCCCGGTGAAAAAGTGCCAATCGACGGCGTGATCGTGGACGGCAGCAGCGCCCTCGACGAATCGATGCTCACCGGCGAGCCTCTGCCCGTTCAACGTTCCTCCGGCGATCGGGTGATTGGTGCCACGGTGAATCAAACGGGCAGCTTTGTTATGGAAGCCCAAGCGGTCGGCGACGAAACGCTGCTGGCCCAAATCGTCCGGATGGTGGCCGAAGCGCAACGTTCGCGTGCGCCCATTCAACGACTGGTGGATGTGGTCGCCGGTTGGTTTGTTCCCGCCGTCGTGGTGGCTGCGATCCTCACTTTTATCGTCTGGTCCACCTTCGGACCCGCACCCGCATTGGCTTACGCCATCGTCAATGCCGTTGCCGTCCTCATCATTGCCTGTCCCTGCGCGCTCGGCTTGGCGACACCCATGTCGATCATGGTCGGCGTCGGGCGCGGCGCGCGCCAAGGCATTCTCGTCAAAAATGCGGAAGCGCTGGAACGCGCCGAAAAGATCACGCACCTGATCGTCGACAAGACCGGCACCCTGACCGAGGGGAAGCCACAAGTGGTCGAGGTGATCGCCGCGCACGACGTGCCGGTGCCCGATCTCCTGAAGCGGGCTGCCTCCGTCGAAAACGCCTCCGAACACCCATTGGCCCGGGCCGTGGTCGAGCGTGCACGCCGCGACAAGGTGAGCCTTCCCGAGGTGGCGAACTTCGAGAGCATCACCGGGGAAGGGGTTTCCGCCTTGGTTGAAGGGGAAATGGTTTACGTCGGCAAGCGCTCCCTAGTCGAACACCACGGGGCGTCGGTTACCTTGGAACTTTCCAAACAAGCCGAACAGCTGCAGAAGGAGGCCAAGACGGTGATCTGGGTCGCGCAGGAAAACCGGTTGCTCGGACTCTTGGCGATTGCTGATCCGGTAAAAGAATCCTCCCGCCACGCGCTCGACACGCTTCATGCAATGGGCGTGACCGTGATCATGGCCACCGGCGACAATCCGCACACCGCGGCGGCGGTCGCTCAAGCACTGGGGATCGACCTCTTTCACGCCGAAATGTCACCCGAAGGAAAACACGCCTTGGTTGAACAACTGCGGAGCGAGGGCCATCGCGTCGCCATGACCGGTGACGGAATCAACGATGCACCCGCCCTCGCCGCCGCCGACTTGGGCATTGCGATGGGCACCGGCACCGACGTCGCCATCGAGAGCGCCGGCATCACGCTGGTGCACGGCGACCTGCGCGGCATCGCCAGCGCCCTCCGCCTCAGCCGCGCCACCCTGCGCAACATCCGCCAGAATCTGTTTTTTGCCTTTGTCTACAACGGGCTCGGCGTTCCGATCGCCGCCGGCGCGCTCTACCCGATCTTCGGCTTGCTGCTCAGCCCGATGATTGCCGGTGCAGCCATGGCCTTCAGTTCCGTCTCGGTCATCACCAATTCCCTACGACTGCGCCGGATGAGGATCTAGCCGACAGCCCGGCAGTTCAACAGCCTACGACTTGAACACAACAATTACATGGACATGAACGCTTCTTCGCTTCGCTCCCTTTGCGTTGATGGGGTCAACGAACAGCGTCTTCTCAAACGATTACTGGGTATCATCCCAATCACTCCGGCAGGCGTGTTGATGAAGATGCGAGTGTAATCCAGCTGCCATGGCGCTCCGGCCGTCGCCGCCTGCGTCCATGACTGTTCATACCCCATCAGCAGGATCTTCTTTTCAGAGGTAGTCCCAGCCCGGCTCGACACACGCGTTACCTCCCGGCCGCCACCGTCGTAGGAAAAGGTCATCCGCCGGGTGGTGTCGCTGTTGTGGATGTAGCTGAGCTTGTTGGCCGCGTTCCAGCCGTATTCCACCCAGCCTCCTTGCGAGGCCCGGTACTGCCACTGCGGAGCGGATAGATGGGGTCAATACTCATAATCTATATTTCCACGCCTTCCGTTCCCGCTAAACTGACCGCGCGCCTCGAACAACCTCTTCTCAAACGACTCCTTCGCGCCCTCACTTTCAACGATGAATGCGCAGTAGTTCTCAACCTCAATCTCACGACACTCCCTTCACTGCCAACGGCGCTGTACTTCCCGCGCCATGACACCCGGGCAGCCCCACCCCGTTATGCTAATATGAATTCTGAGTATTACCCCTTCGATTGGCCCCACCTCAAAAGTCTCGGTCTGCCCTCCCTCAAGGAATTGTGGATTGCCTTCAAATACGGCTCTCAGGCCACCGCCTGAAAACCATGTCACTGATCCTTCGGAACCGCCGTGATACGGACCCGTACGTCCGGTGGTATGGGAGCGGGAGGTTCAATCCCTCTCGCTACCCGATTCGCCCTACTTGGTCAATGCAAGCCGGATCTTCCCTGGCTCACTTCGACAGTCCAGTATCCGAAAGATCATCACAATTCCATCTTCCATCTGATAGTAGATGGCATATGGAAACCGCTTCGCAAGAAGTCGATGGTATCCAAAAACCTTACGATGGACTCCACCATAGATCCTCAGCGATTCAATCTCTGCAAAGATCGACTCCAGAAAATATGATCCTAATCCGACTTCTTGCAGGTCATAGAAATCTCTTGATTCCGCGAGATCACGATACCCTGACGGTAAAATTCTAAACTTCATCCCTTCGATTCCTGAGCTGATCTTTGGCGTCATCCCAGTTAATCGGCCCCTCAAGCCCAGATCGGCGTCGCTCTTCCGTCACTTGGAGCTCATCCCGATGCCATGAGGGAGATTCAAAGTCCTGATCCTGCCGACCAATATCATCCCACAGGGCTTCGATGAGCCTAAGCTTTTGGTCAACAGGCATTTCCTTGATTTCTTTCTCCGTGATCATGCGGGGAATCTTATCGGATTTGATCATCGCCGCAAGGCGATTCATTTCAGGTTCTCCGGCGAACGGACAGCTCAGCCGCTCAGCCACGAAGTGGCGAAGTTGACTCGCGGCGTTTGTGTGTGCCCGGCATGGGCGTGAAGTAAACGCGGTGCAAGGGGGTCAGATGGGGTCAATATTCATAATTCATATTCCCACTCCTTCAGCTCCCGCTAAACCGACCGCGCGCCTCGAACAACCCCTTCTCAAACGACTCCTTCGCGCCCTCACTTTCAACAATGAATGCGCAGTAGTTCTCAACCCCAATCTCACGACACTCCCTTCACTGCCAACGCCGCTGTACTTCCCGCACCATGACACCCGGGCAGCCCCACCCCGTTATGCTAATATGAATTATGAGTATTGACCCCTGCTATGGGAGAATCTGTCAAGGCGGTTAGAAACGCTTTAGACCATTGGTTGTTTTTCTGGAATGGCGCGGCGGTGGCCGCGGGTTTAAGGGGTGTGGGTGACGTCTCCTCCCGGTGAAGCAGTCGGCGAAACCGCCGCGCATAACCTGCTATCCGCACGTGCCTTTGGAGGGGCAGTGCAAGGTGCTCTATTCAATCTGAGACGGGAGGAGCAAAAGCCGCGCAATCTTTGGGTCGAACGATCAAAACGTTCAGGGGTCGGTGCGCGCGGGCTCTCCGCTCCAAAGGATTCAAAAGCTGGTTTTAAGAAGTGGT
>Ga0209024_1000144_pt1 | contig 139601 bp, 132 predicted proteins | sample AutmiccommunBRH5_FD_187380 | JGI IMG/M metagenome (GOLD analysis project Ga0209024, IMG submission 187380) | Deep subsurface microbial communities from Mt. Terri, Switzerland - Autotrophic microbial communities BRH/5 (SPAdes) (version 2) | ecosystem: Environmental > Aquatic > Deep subsurface >...
CCCCGCCCGCCGCAGGCGAACCCGGCCTGCCGCGAAGCCTCCGGCGCCGCTCATGACCGCGCCTCCGGCGGCCCTCATGGCCGCGCCTCCGGCGCGAGACCGCCCGCCGCCCGCCACGGCCCCGGCCGCACCACGCCCCCCACCGCCGGGATCGCGCGCCCGCCCCCCAGCCGCGCGCACAGCGCGTCATAGCGCCCGCCGGTGGCCAGCGGCGGGCGCCCCGGCCCGGCAGGATCGGCGAAGCTGAACACGAAGCCGTCGTAATATTCCATCCCCGCCCGCCCGTGGCTGCCGGCGAAGCGCAGCCGAGCGGGGTCGAGCCCGTGCGCCGCCAGCGCCGCCGCGCGCGCCGCGATCCGCGCCGCCGCCGGCTCCAGCGCCGGCAACGCCCCGGCCAGCGCCGCCAGCCGCCCCGGCACCTGCGCCAGCGGCGCATCGAGCGCCAGCACCGCCTCCAGCGCGTCCACCTGCGCCGCCGGCAGCGGTGCCGCGTCGGAATCTTCCACCAGCGCCGCAAGCCGCGCCGCCACCTCGTCGGGCCCGCGCAGCCCGCCGCCCGCGCCCGCCCGCGCCGCCACCGCCGCCGCGCCCTCGGCGCGCACCGCCGCGATCAGCGCCGCGCGCGCGGGATCGGGCGCGCCCTCGCCCGCGAAGCGGTGCAGCAGCGCGCGGAACCGCTCGGGCCGCCAGATGTGGCGCGCCAGCGCCGCGCGGCGCGCCGGCGTCGTCGCCAGCCCCGCCACCGCCGCCGCCAGCACGCCGACGTCGCCGGTCACCGCCTCGGCGCCGGTGCCGTCCAGCAGCCGCGCGAACAGCGCGAACACCTCGGCCTCGGCCGCGGCCGGGTCGGTGCGGGCGAACACCTCGTAGCCGGCCTGGAAATACTCGCGCGGGCGGCCGCCCTCGTCCTCCTGGCGGCGGAACACGAGGCCGGCATAGGCATAGCGCGCTGGCTCGGCCCCGCCCGCCATGTGCGCCTGCACCACCGGCACGGTGAAGTCGGGGCGCAGCATCATCTCGCCCAGCGCGGGGTCGTGGGTGACATAGGCGCGCGCGCGGATATCCTCGCCGTAGAGGTCGAGCAGCGCGCCGGCGGGCAGCAGGATGTCGGCCTCGACCGGCTCGGCGCCCATGGCGCAGAACCAGCCCAGGCACTCGGCCGCCGCCGCGCGCTCGGCCGCCCGGTCGGGCAGCGCGATCACGGCGCCGTCCGCGCCAGCCGCGCGCGCACGGCCGCGACAAGGGCGTCCCGCGGCACCTCTTCCTGCGCCGGCTGGGCCTTCCATTCCTCGACCGAGGCATGGCGCGCAATCTCGGCGCCCAGCACCAGATCCTTGATCTGCACGACGCCGCGCTGGGCCTCGTCCTCGCCCTGGATGATCGCCAGCGGCGCGCCGCGCCGGTCGGCATACTTGAGCTGGTTGCCGAAGTTCTTCGGGTTGCCAAGGTAGACCTCGGCGCGGATGCCGGCGCGGCGCAACTCGCCGGCCATCGCCTGATACTCGGCCATCCGGGCGCGGTCCATGACGGTGACAACCACCGGCCCCGCCGCCTCGGCCGCGCCCTTGCCGGTCGCCGCCAGCGCCGCGAGCAGCCGGTCGACCCCGATCGAGACGCCGGTGGCCGGCACCGCCTGCCCGGTGAAGCGGCGCACGAGGTCGTCATAGCGCCCGCCGCCGGCGACCGAGCCGAATTGCCGCGGGCGGCCGTCGTCGCCGGTGATCTCGAAGGTCAGTTCCGCCTCGAAGACGGGGCCGGTGTAATAGCCGAGGCCGCGGACCACGGAGGGGTCGATGACAAACTGATCTGTGCCATATCCTTGCGAGAGCAATAGTTGACTAATCTCTTTCAACTCATTGACACCAGCGATTCCGATTTCCGATTCACCTACAATCGATGAGAGATACTCCACCGCAAAATAGCTTTGGAGGCGAGACGCTTCCTGAGATCGAGCCCCCTCTAAAGAGCCAAACTCTGATGGCGCGGCTTGCATCGCAGCCAATACTAGCGCGAAGCCCTCATTGCTCTGCGAGTTCTCAAATGCGGACGTTGCTTGATTTCTCAACTCATTCGCAATCGTTTTGTTAGCGTCAACAAATCGCATGACTGTGTCAATCTGCGCTGCCGCCAATTCCGCGCCTTTGGTGAAATCTCCGCTTGGATCCTTACGCCCCTCTCCAAGCAGCGCGCGCACCCCTTCCGGCCCCAGCCGGTCCAGCTTGTCGATGGCGCGCAGCACGATGCCGCGCTCATGAGCAAACTTCTCGGAATCGCGCGGGTCGAGGATGCCGGCGACCTCCATCACCCCGTTCAGAACCTTGCGGTTGTTCACCCGGATCACATAGTCTCCGCGCTTGATGCCGACCGCCTCCAGCGCATCCGCCAACATCATGCAGATCTCGGCGTCGGCGGCCACGCCCGCCGCCCCCACCGTATCCGCATCGCATTGATAGAACTGCCGGAACCGCCCCGGCCCGGGTTTCTCGTTGCGCCACACCGGGCCCATGGCATAGCGGCGGTAGGGAAAGGCCAGGTCGTTGCGGTATTGCGCCGCGACGCGCGCCAGCGGCGCCGTCAGGTCGTAGCGCAGCGCCAGCCAGTCGCCCGGCTTCTCGCCCCCCGCATCCTCCTGCCAGGCGAACACGCCCTCGTTGGGGCGGTCGACGTCGGGCAGGAACTTGCCCAGCGCCTCGACGGTCTCGACCGCCGAGGTTTCCAGCGGGTCGAAGCCGTAGCGGTGATAGACCTCGGCCACGCGGTCGAGCATCGCCTTGCGCGCCACCACCTCGGCGCCGAAATAGTCGCGAAAGCCCTTCGGCGTCTCGGCCCGTGGCCGCCTGACCTTGTCCTTGCCCATCGCCCCGTTCCCGCCGGCCCCATACCGGCGCCCGTCTAGCCGATGGCACGCAGGGGGGCAAGCAAGCGGGCGAAGCGGCTAGCGCGGCGCCATCACCCGGGCGGGGTTGCCGGCCACCGTGGCGCCGGCGGCGACATCGCGGGTGACGACCGCGCCGGCCGCGACGATGGCGCCGTCGCCCACGGAGATGCCGGGCAGCACGATCGCGCCGCCGCCGATCCAGACGTCGGCGCCAAGGGTGATCGGGCGCCCCCACTCGGCGCCGGTCGCGCGCTCGGCCGGGTCGCGCGGGTGGTCGGGGGTGAGCAACTGCACCATCGGGCCGATCTGCGTGCGCGCGCCCACCCGCACTTCGCAGACATCGAGCACGACGCAGCCGTAGTTCACGAACACCCCCTCGCCCAGGTGGATGTTGACGCCGTAATCGACCATGAACGGCGGCCGGATCACCGCGCCGTTCCAGCTTCCCAGCAGCTCGGTCAGGATCCGCGCGCGGGCCGCGTCCTCGCCGTAGACGGTGGCGTTGTAATCGCGCATCAGCGCCTGCGCCCGCTTGCGCAACGCCACCAGTTCCGGATCGCCCGGCCGATAGGGCTGCCCGGCAAGCATCCGCGCGCGCTCGTCGCCGTGGCTCACATGAAACCCAGTTCCAGACGCGCCTCGTCGGACATCATGTCCATGCCCCATTGCGGCTCGAACGTCATGTGGACGTCGACCTGCCTGACCCCGGGCAGCGGTTCCACCGCGTCGGCAACCCAGCCGGGCATCTCGCCGGCCACCGGGCAGCCCGGCGCGGTCAGAGTCATGATGATCTCGACCGCGCCATCGTCCGAGATGTCGATGGTGTAGATCAGGCCGAGATCGAAGATGTTGACCGGAATCTCGGGGTCGTAGACCGTTCGGCAGGCCTCGACCACCGCCTCGTACAGCGGATGGTCGGTGGTCGATGGCCGGATCAGCGGTGTGCCTTCGAGATGGTCGCCGGTATCGATGCGCATGGCTGCCTCGTCATTTCCCGAGTGAAGATATAGGGAATGCCGGCGCCCGGGTCCACCCCGGTCGCATTCTCAGCTTCCGCCGTCCGCCGCGGTGGCCCCGTCCAGCGCCGGGCGCAGCGAATAGGCCACCGAATTGCGGGTGATCGCGCCGGCGACGCGGGCAAGGATGCGCCCCTCGCCATCGACGACATAGGTTTCCGGCACCCCGTAGACGCCCCAGTCGATCGCCGTGCGCCCCTGTTCGTCGGCCCCGACCGCGGTGAAGGGATTGCCCAGGTCGTCGAGGAACTTCAGCGCGTTGGCCTGGCTGTCCTTGTAGTTGATGCCGTAGACGGGAATCCCCTCGGCGGCGAGTTCTGTCAGCAGCGGATGCTCGGCCCGGCACGGCGCGCACCAGCTTGCCCAGTAGTTCACCAGCTTGACCTCGCCGTCGCGCAGCACCGCGTCGTCGAACTGCGGCAGCGTGCCAAGCGGGGTCAGCGCCACCACCGGCGCCACCTGCCCGACGCGGGCCGAGGGCAGCTCGTCGGGATTGTCGCGGAACATGCCGCCGGCAAAGAGGCCGGCCAGCGCGGCGAAGATCGCCGGCGGGATGAACATCAGCGGCGAGAGCCTAGCCATGCGCGGTCTCCTGTCCGGGTGCCTCGGGGCGGGGGGCGGCCGGGGCGGGCGGGGCGGCCGGGGCACGGCCGACCCGCGCCTCGATCTCGCGCAGCGCCGCGCGCACCCGCGCCGCGCGGCGCACGCTCAGCACCACAAGGCCCGCCAGCAGCAGCAACGAGCCGCCGTAGGCCGACAGCACCGGCACCGCGTATTTGCCAAGCTCGGGGATCATGCCATCCTCTCGCGCAGGGCCAGCGCGCGGATGCGGCGGGCGCGAATCTCGGTGCGGGTGCGCAAGAGCACCAGCGCCACGAACAGCAGCACGAAGCCCGCGATGCACACCACCAGCGGCTGCCAGAAGACGTCGGCGACGTTCTCCTCGGTATCGAGCGACAGCGACGCGCCCTGGTGCAGGCCCTGGTTCCAGAAGTTGACGGCATAGCGGCTGAGCACCGCGAAGACGCTGCCGACAAGGCACAGCACCGACGTCAGGTCGGCCGCGGTGTCGGGATCGTCGATCGCCTCCCACAGCGCGATGTAGCCGAGGTAGAACAGGAACAGGATCAGGAACGAGGTCAGCCGCGGATCCCACGCCCACCACGTCCCCCACATCGGCTGGCCCCAGACCGCGCCGGTGAACAGCGCGATCAGCGTCAACACCATGCCGATCGGGGCGGCGGCGCGGGCGGCCAGCACGCTGACGTGGTGGCGGCGCACCAGCCACACCAGCGAGGTGACGAGCATCATGAACCACGCGTTGATCGCCATCAGCGCCGAGGGCACGTGCAGGTAGATGATCTTGACGGTCGAGCCCTGGCGGTAATCGTCGGGGGTCAGGAAGAAGCCCCAGAACAGCCCCACCGCCAGCGCCAGCGCCGCGCCGGCGGCAACCCACGGCAGCAGCGCGCCCGACAGGCGCATGAACTTCACCGGGTTGGCCCATTCCCAAAGCGACATGGAACCCTACCTAGCCCCCCACCCCCACGACCTCAAGCCACGCCGGCGTGAGGCATTGTAACGCATCCGCCCGGCGACGCATCCACCCGGCAACGCATCCACCCGGCGCGCCACCGCGCCTCAGCGCAGGTTCACCCGCACCGCCGCCGCCGCCGCGAACGGCAGCAGCGCCGCCGCGCCGGCGGTGATGCCCCCCAGCATCGCCAGCGGCGTGGCCAGCGCCAGCCCCTCGATGCCGCGCCGCACCACCTCGGCGCCGAAGATCAGGGTGGGAACGTAAAGCGGCAGCACCAGCAGCGACAGCAGAAGCCCGCCGCGCCGCACCCCCACCGTCAGCGCCGCGCCGAAGGTGCCGATCACCGACAGCGCCGGGGTGCCGAGCGCGAGCGAGACCACCAGCCAGACGAACCCCTCGCCAGGCAGGTTGAACAGCACCGCCAGCACCGGTGCGGCGGCGGTCAGCGGCAGCCCGGTGGTGAGCCAGTGCGCGAAGGCCTTGACCGCGACCACCCCCTCGAGCGGCAGGGGCGAGGTCGCGATCAGGTCGAGCGAGCCGTCCTCGAGATCGAGCGCGAAGATGCGGTCAAGCGACAGCAGGCACGCCAGCAGCGCCCCCACCCACAGGATGCCCGGCGCGATCGGCGCCAGCAGCGCGGCCGAGGGCCCGACCCCCAGCGGCACCAGCACCGCGACCAGCAGGAAGAACGCCAGCGCCAGCCCGAACCCGCCCCCGGCGCGCACCGCCAGCCGCAGGTCGCGCCACAGAAGCGCGCTCATCGAGGCAGCCCCCGGCGCGCGCGGCGGCGGCGGACGCCTCCGGCGGGAGTATTTGGGCCAAGATGAAGCTGAAAGGCCCCAGCCCCTTCACCTTGGGGAAAATACTCCGGGGTGAATTGGCCGCAGGCCAAGAGGGGCAGCGCCCCTCCTGCCCCGTTCGCGGCTGGGAACGCCGGGCGGCTCATGCCATCGTCTCCGCGCCGGCGAAGGCGTCGGCGCCGGCGGCCTCGCCGTGGCGGTCTGGCGGGGCGCGAAAGCCGGCAAGCTCGAACGCCTCGGCCTCGGGCAGGCCGAGGTCGATATGGGTGGCCATCAGCGCCGCGCCGCCGGCGTCCAGATGCGCGCGCACCGCCGCCACGAACAGCGCCACCGAGGCGGCGTCGAGCGAGACGGTGGGCTCGTCCAGCATCCACAGCGGCCGGCCGCTGACCAGCAGCCGGGCAAGGCCCAGCCGCCGCCGCTGCCCGGCCGACAGGCTGTGCGCTTGCCGCGCGGCAAGCGTGCTCAGGTCCATCCGTTCGAGCACCTCGGCGAAGGCGGCGGTGCCGGGGCGGGCGGGGCTGGCGAAGACGCGGGCCCAGAAGGCAAGGTTCTCGACCACGCTCAGCGTTGCCTTGACGCCGTCGGCATGGCCGGCATAGGCAACCGCGTCGGGCGGCAGGCGCAGGGTGCCGGCGGCGGCCGGCTGCAGCCCGGCCAGCGTGCGCAGAAGCGTCGTCTTGCCGATCCCGTTCGGGCCGCGCAGCACCAGCGCCCGGCCGCGGGCAAGCGTGAAGCCGACGCCGGCCAGCACCCGCACGCCGCCGCGGGTGACCGCCAGATCGTGCACCTCCAGAAGCGCCTCGTGGGTCATGGCCGCTGCCTAGCCGATCGCGGCGGGCGGCGAAAGCCTGCCGTCGCGCGCCACGCCCGGTCGCGCGCTCAGCGCGGGCGCGCCGCCGGGGACCAGGGCTTGCCCGGGGGCACCCCGCGCAGGTGCAGCCCGCCGCCGGCGGCAGGCTCGATCGCCAGCGCGCCCGAGACGGCAAGGAAACGCGCGTCGATCAGCACGCAGCCGCCCGCCGGCCCCTCCGCCGCCGGCCCGCCCGCCAGCCGCACCCCGCCGCGGCCCGCGGCGGCGGCGGCAAGCGCGTCGCGGCCGGGGTCGGGCGTCGCGAGCGCGGGCGAGAGCGCGGGCACGAGCGCGTCGGTGATCACCAGCACCCCCGGCCGGCACGCCCCGGCCAGCGCCGCGCCGGCGTCGCGCCCGGTCAGGTGCAGCCCCTGCCATGGCCCGAAGGCGAAGGCGCGCGCCCCGCGCGGCCCCGAAAAGCCCGCGCGCGCCGCGGCTTCCTCCGGCGTCGCAAGGTCGCCGTCGTCCTCGAGCCAGGCGCGCATCGCGAAGGCGGCGCCGCCGGGGCGCGGATAGGCCCGGCCCGCCTCGGTCATCAGCCCCACCATGGCGCCGTCGCCACTGATCACCAGGCTCGGGCGGGCGGCCGCGGCCCACAGCGCCAGCGCCGCCGCCATCGCCACCGCGCCGGCCCAGCGCGCGCGCCCGGGCCAGACCACCGCCCAGGCCGCCCCGAGCGCGAGCATCGGCACCACCGCCCACGGCGGCGCCGGCACCCCGGTGACGGCCCCGCCCCAGCCCGAAACCTCGGCCGCGACGGCCAGGATCCAGCGGGTGCCGGCCTCCATCACCCACAGCGCCGGCGCCGCAAGGCCCAGCGGCGCCAGCAGCGCCGCGATCACCGCCGCCGGCATCACCGCAAGGCCCATCACCGGCACCGCGACGACATTGGCCACCAGCCCGTAATCCGACAGCCGGTTGAACGCCGCCGCCGCCAGCGGCGCCGTCGCCAGCCCCGCCACCCCCGACGACAGCACCACCCCCACCAGCGCCCGCCACACGCCTGGCAGCCGGCGCAGCCGCCCGCCCGCGCCCAGCGCGCCGAACGCCACCACCAGCGCGGCGGTCGCGGCGAAGGACATCTGGAAGCCCGCCTCGATCAGCGCCTCGGGGCGGATCAGCAGGATCAGCACCGCCGCCAGCGCCACCGAGCGCAGCGAGATCGCGCGCCGGTCGGCCAGCACCGCGCCCAGCATCACCGCGACCATCACGAAGGCGCGCTGGGTCGAGACGCTGCCCCCCGACAGCGCAAGGTAGAACGCCCCAACCGCCAGCGCCGCCACCGCCGCCAGCTTGCGCCCCGGCAGGCGCAGCGCCAGCGGCGGCACCGCCGCGATCCCCAGCCGCAGCGCGGCGAACACGAAGCCCGTCACCAGCCCCATGTGCAGCCCCGAGATCGCCAGCAGATGGGCGAGGTTGGAGGCGCGCAGCGCGTCGATGGTGTCGCGCCCGACGGCCGAACGATCGCCGGTCGAGACCGCGGCGGCGAAGGCGCCGGGCTCGCCCGGGATGCGCGCGCGGATCGCCCCGGCAAGGCGCAGCCGCAGCCGGTCGAGCGCCAGCGCCGCCCCCGGCCGGTCGCCCGGGTCGATCAGCAGCACCGGGGTGCGGGTGTAGCCCACCGCGCCGAGTCGGGCGAACCAGGCGTGGCGGCGAAAGTCGAAGCCGCCGGGCTCGACCGGGCCCTCGGGCGGCGAGAGGTGGCCGGTCAGGATCGCCACCTGCCCCGGCACCGGCAGCCCGCCCGGCGGCGGCGCACCGTGCACCGACACGCGCACCCGCGCGGGCGTGGCGGCCGGGTCCATCCGCTCGAGCACCACGCGGTCGAGCGTCAGGCGCGGCCTGTCGGAAAGCGAGCGGTCGATGGCCACCACCCGCCCCTCGATCGCGCCGTAGTAGCGATGGGCCAGCACCGGCGCGGCCACCCGTTCGGCCCGCCAGCCGGCCAGCACCACGCCGGCGCACACCAGCGCCAGCGTCGCGGCCACCAGCGGCGCCGCGCCGCCCGCCCGTTCGCGCCAGCGCCACACCACGGCCAGCGCCGCCGCCAGCACCGCCAGCGCGCCCAGCGCCCCGGGCGCGGGCGCCACCGGCAGCGCGAACCACAGCCCGATGCCGCCGCCCAGCGCCACCGGCACCAGCGGGAACAGCCGCCCGCGCGCGCCGTCGCAGGCCGCGCCCAGCCGCCGCCAGCCGGCCGCCAGCGCCGCCGCCGCGCCGCCCGCCCGGCCCGCCCGCGCCGGCACCGCCGCCCGCGCCACGATGATCGACCCCGCGCCCACCCTTGCCCTTGCCCCGGCGATTACCTAGACCTCGCCCGATCCTGCCCGCCCATGGTTGACGAGAGGTTAATCGCGATGCCCGACACTCCGGCGACCACCCCCGCGACCACCCCCCCGACGGGCCGCGCCGAGGGGCAGGTCGTCACCCGCTTCGCGCCCTCGCCCACCGGCTACCTGCACATCGGCGGCGCGCGCACGGCGCTGTTCAACTGGCTGTTCGCGCGCGGGCGCGGCGGGCGCTTCGTGCTTCGCATCGAGGATACCGACCGCGCCCGCTCGACCCCCGAGGCGACCGAGGCGATCCTGCGCGGGCTGCGATGGCTGGGCCTCGACTGGGACGGCGAGCCGGTCAGCCAGGCCGCCCGCGCCGACCGCCACGCCGAGGTCGCGCGCGAGATGCTGGCGCGGGGCCACGCCTATCGCTGCTTCGCCACCCAGGACGAGATCGAGGCCGCGCGCGCGGCCGCCCGCGCCGAGGGCCGCTCGACCCTTTACCGCAGCCCGTGGCGCGACGCCGATCCCGCCACCCACCCCGACCGTCCGTTCGTGATTCGCCTGCGCGCCCCGCGCGAGGGCGAAACCCTGGTCGAGGACGCGGTGCAGGGCCGCGTCGCCTTCCGCAACGACACCCTCGACGACATGGTGATCCTGCGGTCCGACGGCACGCCCACCTACAACCTCGCGGTGGTGGTGGACGACCACGACATGGGCGTGACCCATGTCATCCGCGGCGACGACCACCTCAACAACGCCCCGCGCCAGAGCCTCGTCTACGCCGCGATGGGCTGGGCGCTGCCGGTGTTCGCCCATATTCCGCTGATCCACGGGCCCGACGGCAGGAAACTGTCGAAGCGGCACGGGGCGGTCGGGCTCGAGGAATACCAGAAGATGGGCTACCCGGCGGCGGGGATGCGCAACTACCTCGCGCGGCTGGGCTGGAGCCACGGCGACGACGAATTGTTCACCGATGCCGAGGCGATGGCGTGGTTCGATCTGGGCGGCATCGGGCGGGCGCCGGCGCGGCTCGATTTCAGGAAACTCGACCATGTCTCGGGCCACCACATCGCCACCGCCGAGCCCGACGCGCTGATGGCCGAGATCGCGGCATTTCTGCGCGCGACGGGCGCACAGGCGCTGAGCGCTGCGCAACAGAACGCCCTGCGCGCGGCCCTGCCCTGCGTTCGCGACCGCGCGAAGACCATCCCGCAATTACTTGAAAAAGCGCGATTCGCGCTGGTATCGCGGCCGCTGCCGCGCAGCGAAAAGGCGGCGGCGGTGCTGGCCGATCCGGTATCCCGTGGTATACTGAAGCAATTGACGCCGCACCTGCAAAATGCTAGCTGGACGAGGGAAGCTCTGGAGGCGGCCGTCGGCACCGTTGCAAAGGCGCAGGATGCAGGCCTCGGCCGCATCGCACAGCCATTGCGCGCAGCCCTTGCGGGCGAGATGGCAACACCGAGCGTCTTTGACATGATGCTGGTCATCGGGCGCGACGAATCGCTGGCCCGGATCGGCGATGCGGTGGCCTGACCGACGGTCGGGCCACACGCGAGGCCCGGCCCCGCGGCCGTGACAGGGATGCGTCGCGGCCCCCCCGCGACAGAGCAGAGGAAGGGACGATCATGCCGGAATCCAACAAGAGCGCGCGCCTGAGCTTCGACGGAAAAGAAATTGATCTTCCGATGTATTCGCCCACCGTCGGCCCCGACGTGATCGACATCGGCAAGCTTTACGCGCAGGGCGGCGTGTTCACCTACGACCCCGGCTATACCTCGACCGCGTCGTGCGAATCGACGATCACCTATATCGACGGCGATGCGGGCGAACTGCTCTATCGCGGCTACCCGATCGAGCATCTGGCCGAAAAGTCGCACTTCCTCGAGGTCTGCTTCCTGCTGCTCTACGGCGACCTGCCGACCGCCGCGCAGATCGAGGATTTCGAGACCCGCGTCACCCGCCACACCATGGTGCACGAGCAGATGCACAACTTCTTCCGCGGGTTCCGGCGCGACGCGCACCCGATGGCGACGATGGTGGGCGTGGTCGGCGCGATGAGCGCGTTCTACCACGACAGCCTCGACATCAACGATCCCTGGCAGCGCGAGGTGGCGGCGATCCGGCTGCTGGCCAAGGTGCCGACGATTGCGGCGATGGCCTACAAGTATTCGGTCGGCCAGCCGTTCGTGTATCCCAAGAACAGCCTCGATTACGCCGGCAACTTCCTGCACATGTGCTTTTCGGTGCCGGCCGAGGATTACGTCGTCGACCCGATCCTGGCACGCGCCATGGACCGGATCATGATGCTGCACGCTGACCACGAGCAGAACGCCTCGACCTCGACGGTGCGGCTGGCGGGCTCGTCCGGGGCCAACCCGTTCGCGTGCATCGCCGCCGGCATCGCCTGCCTGTGGGGGCCGGCGCATGGCGGCGCCAACCAGGCCTGCCTCGAGATGCTGCGCGAGATCGGCACCGTCGACCGCATCCCCGAATTCATCGCCCGCGCCAAGGACAAGGACGATCCGTTCCGCCTGATGGGCTTCGGGCACCGCGTCTACAAGAACTTCGACCCGCGCGCCAAGGTGATGAAGCAATCCGCCGACGAGGTGCTCGGGTTGATGGGCATCGCCGACAACGAGACGCTGAAGGTCGCCAAGGAACTTGAGAAGATCGCGCTGGAAGACCCCTATTTCGTCGAGAAGAAGCTCTATCCCAACGTCGATTTCTATTCCGGGATCATCCTCGAGGCGATGGGCTTCCCGACCTCGATGTTCACCCCGATCTTCGCGCTGAGCCGCACCGTGGGCTGGATCAGCCAGTGGAAGGAGATGCTGGGCGACCCGAGCCAGAAGATCGGCCGGCCGCGGCAGCTTTACGTCGGCCCGACCCGGCGCGACTATGTCGAGGTCGAGGACCGCGGCTGAGCCGACCGCGCGGCGGGCGGGGCCCCGGGGAACGGACGGGGCCCTGCCCGTCCGCCCGGAGGGCGGCTGTGGAAAAGAGCGGGGGGCTCTGCCCGTCCGCCCGGAGGGCGGCTCTGGAAAAGAGCGGGGGGCCCTGCCCGTCCGCCCGGAGGGCGGCTGTGGAAAAGAGCGGGGGGCTCTGCCCCCCGCGCCCCCCGGAGTATTTTTCCCAAGATGAAGGGGAAGAACGGTCAGGCGCGCTCGATCGCCAGCGCGATGCCCTGGCCGCCGCCGATGCACATGGTGATCAGCGCCCGCCGGCCGCCGGTGCGCTCGAGCTCATGCAGCGCCTTGACGGTCAGGATCGCGCCGGTCGCGCCGACCGGGTGGCCCAGCGCGATGGCGCCGCCGTTGGGATTGACGCGGGCCGGGTCGAGCCCCAGCGCGCGGCTGACCGCGAGCGCCTGGGCGGCGAAGGCCTCGTTCGATTCGATCACGTCGAAATCGTCGGGCCCGAGGCCGGTGCGCGCGAACAGCGCCTGCACCGCCGGGATCGGGCCGAGGCCCATCACCCGGGGCGCGACCCCGGCATGGGCGTAGCCGAGCACGCGCGCGCGCGCCGTGAGGCCGGCAGCCTCGGCGGCCCCCGCGCGCGCCAGCACCAGCGCCGCGGCGCCGTCGTTGATGCCCGAGGCGTTGCCGGCGGTCACCGAACCGCCCTTCCGGAACGCCGGGCGCAGGCCGGCCAGCGCCTCGGCATCGGTGGCGCGGGGGTGTTCGTCGGTGTCGAAGGTGGCGGTGCCCTTGCGGGTCTTCACCTCGACCGGCACGATCTGGCTGGCGAAGCGGCCCTCGGCGATGGCGGCGGCGGCGCGCTGCTGGCTCAGCAGCGCGAAGGCATCCTGATCCTCGCGCGAGATGGAATGTTCGGCGGCCACGTTCTCGGCGGTCACGCCCATGTGGCCGGTGCCGAACGGGCAGTTGAGCGCGCCCAGCATCATGTCCATCGCCGGCGCGTCGCCCATCTTCTGCCCCCACCGGGCGGCGGGCAGCGCGTAGGGCGCGCGGCTCATCACCTCGGCGCCGCCGGCAAGCGCGAAGTCGGCGTCGCCCAGCATCAGCGCCTGCACCGCCGAGACGATCGCCTGCGCGCCCGAACCGCACAGCCGGTTGACGTTCATCGCCGGCACGCTGTCGGGCACGCCGGCCTCGATCGCGGCGACGCGGCTGAGATACATGTCGCGCGGTTCGGTGTTGATGACGTGGCCGAACATCACATGGCCGATGCGGCCGCCCTCGATGCCGGCGCGCTCCAGCGCGGCACGGGCCACGGTGGCGCCAAGGGTTATCGGCGGGATCGCCGCCAGGCTGCCGCCGAAGGTTCCGATGGCGGTGCGGGCGGCGGACAGGATCACGATGTCGTCTGGCATGGTCACTCCTCGGGGGCAAAACATTCGGGATGGGCGGCGGCGATCGCCGGGATCGCCCCCAGCCTGTCGACGATCGCGGCGATTCGCGCGTGTGACGTCACGTCCACTCCCCAGCGGCGGGCATTGTAGACCTGCGGCACCAGGCAGATGTCGGCCAGCCCGGGCCGGTCGCCGTGGCAGAAGCGCCCGGTGTCGGGATGGTCGAGCAGCGCCTCGACCGCGCCGAGGCCGCGGCCGATGAACTCGGCCATCCATGCCTCCTGCGTCAGCCCGCCGCCGGAACCGGCGACGGCAAAGCGCACCACCGACTGGTTGCACACCGGGTGGATCTCCATCGCGACGGCATGGGCCAGCGCGCGCACCCGCGCCCGGCCCGGCGCGTCGACCGGCAGAAAGCCCGTGGCGCGGGTTTCCTCGAGATACTCGAGGATCGCCAGCGATTGCGTCAGCACCCGACCGTCGATCTCGAGCGCGGGCACCAGGCCCTGCGGGTTGCGCGCCAGGTGCGCCGCCGCGCGATGCTCGCCCGCCGGCAGGTTCACCGCCACCCGCTGCCAGCGCAGCCCCGCCAGCCCCAGCGCGATCCGCACCCGGTAGGCGGCCGAGGATCGCCAGTAATCGTAGAGGATGATGCTCATCGTCGGGCCCCCCGCCCCCGGCCCTGCGTCATGCGCCGTTCCCGGCGTCCAGCCCCTCGCCGAGGCGGACGAGCATCGCGCGAAAACGCTCGGCGTCGGGCCCGAGGATCGCGTCCATCTCGGCGTCGAAAGCCTGCGCCATCGGCGTCAGGCGGGCCATCAGCGCCCGCCCCGCCCGGGTGAGCGCCAGGTCCACCAGGCGGCGGTCGCGCGGGTTCGGCTGTTTGGTGATGTAGCCCGCGGCCTCGAGGCGGGCGGCGGCGCGGCTGACCCGCGGCTTGTCGAGGTCGACCCGCTCGAACACCTCGCGCACGCTGACGTTGCCCGATTGCGACAGATGCGCCAGCACCCGCCATTCCGCCACCGACAGCCCGAAGTCGTGGCGGTAGCGCTGCGCAAAGGCGCGGCTGACGCGCTGCGCGGCAACCGCCAGCCGGTAGGGCAGGAAAACGGAAAGGTCGAACGCCGTCGTCATGGCGCCATTGACGACCGCACCGCGCCCCTCGTCAACACACGCCTCGGGCTACGCGCGAAAAAGTTGACGTTGCGTCACGCTTACCCGGCGCGGCGGATGTCCGCGATCAACTGGTCGAGGTTGCCGCGGCGGCGGTCGAGCATGGCGCCGATCTCGGTGCGCTCGGTCGCGATCATGTTGACGCCCTCGATCATCATGTTGAAGAACAGGTTGCGCCCGGAGCGGTCGGAGACGTGGAAGCGCACCTCGAACGGCGACTCGCCGCGCAGATAGGCGGTGGTGATCACCTCGTAGAAGCTGCGCAGCGGGCGCGCCTCCTCGACCTCGATGCGCCCGCCGATGAATTCGCGGAAGCGGCTGCCGTACTTGCGCGCGATGTAGCCGCGGAACGCCTCGACATAGGCCGCCATCTGCGCCGGCGTGGCGGTGCGCGCGGGCGGCCCGAGCGCGCTTTGCGCGATCACCGGCACGTCGGCGTATTGGTTGAAGATGCGCTCGAACTGCGCATACATCTGCTGCTCGGAATCGCTCGAGGCGATGACGGTGTTGATCTCGCCCACCAGCGACTGGATCAGCGCCCGCGCCTCGCTGACGTTGAGCGCGAACGCGGGGGCGGCGAACAGCGCGGCGCTGGCACCGATGCCACCAAGCACGGCGCGGCGGGTGGGGCGAAGCAGGGGCAGATCACTGGCCATAGAGGTCCTCGTAGGGGTCGATTACCGGTTCGTCCGCGGTCTGACCCAGCTCGAACCGGCGGTTCTGGAGGTATTGCAGGCGAAGTTGGGCGTAGCTGTCGGCACTCTCGTAGAGAAGTCCGTCGACAACCCCGGTAAAGGTATAGCGATCCCCCAGAGTTGCGGCAACGTCAACGCCCGTGAACAGGTTCTCGCGCGGCTTGTCGGCGACCCAGCCGACCGGGTTGAGCGCGAAATCCACCACCTTGCCAAGCGTGTCGCGCTCGGTCGCGGGGCCGAGCACCGGCAGTTCCACATAGGCGCCTTCGCGCGCGCCCCAGACCGCCAGCGTCTCGCCGAAATCGGTCTCGTCGTGGTTGAGCCCGACGATCTGCGCCGGGTCGAGAAGGCCGCCGAAGCCAAGCACGGTGTTCATCGCGAAGCGCGCGGTATTGCGCAACGCCGGGCCGGGGCGGCCCTGCAGCACGCTGTTGAGCGCGTCGCCCGGCAATTCGAGGTTGTTGGCGAAATTGTCGGCCATCTCGCGCACCGGCTTCGGCACCACGGTGCCATAGGCCTGCGACAACGGCCGCGCGAGGGTGCGGTCGAACCCGCGGTTGAAGTCGTGCACGGCGCGGTTGGTGCTTTCATAGGGGTCGTTGATGCCCCCTTCGGGCGGGGGGGCGGCGCAGGCCGCCAGCGCCGCCAGCACCGCCACCGCAACCCCGGCACGGGCGCGGCTGCGGCGCGGTGCGGGAACGGGGAGTGCCGGTGGAAACGTGGAACTTTGCAATTGAAAACCCACCTTCTTGTCCGTAGTGCTGAGGCGCGCGGGCCCGTCCGTGCGGCGCGTGCCGCGATGCGCCCTGACATAGGCCCAATGGCCGGCAGAGGCAACCGCGGGGGTCGTGAACGGGCGCGCCATGGACGGCCGGCAACAGCAGCGGACAACCGCCAGAATGCGAAATCTCGACATCAGCCGCGGACTTGCCGAACTGCGCGCGGCGCGGGCGGAAAACCGCCGCCTGTTCGTGGCGGTGTTCGTGTTCAGCGTGTTCGTCAACCTGCTGATGCTGACCGGGCCGCTGTTCATGCTCCAGGTCTACGACCGCGTGATCACCTCGCGCTCGGAAGAGACGCTGGTGGCGCTGTTCGCGCTCGTGGCGTTCCTCTATCTGATGTACGGGGTGCTCGATTTCGTGCGCAACCGGGTGATGGCGCGGGTCGCGGCGCGGTTCCAGGACCGGCTCGACCAGCGGGTGTTCACCGCCGCCATGCGGGTGATGACGGTCAAGGCCGACGACACCGCCGCGCTGGCCGCGCAGCGCGACCTCGAGGCGGTGCAGCGGCTGCTGGCCTCGCCGGTGCTGCTGGCGCTGTTCGACATGCCGTGGACGCCGGTGTTCCTGGCCGCGATCTTCATCTTCCACCCGGTGCTGGGCTGGGTGGCGGTGGCGGGCGGCGCGATCATCATCGGGCTGAGCATCCTCAACCAGTCCGTCACCCGCCGGCCGATGGCCGAAGCCGGGCTGGCCAACATGGCCGCCGAGCACCTTTCCGACCAGCTCAAGGCCGAGGCCGAGACGGTGCAGGCGCTGGGCATGCGCAAGGCCGGGCACGCGCGCTGGCGCAAGGCGCGGCGCACCGCGCTGGCCCGCGCCACCGGGCTGGCCGACACCGCCGGGCGGTTCACCACCGCCACCCGCAGCTTCCGGCTGTTCCTGCAATCGGCGATGCTGGCCGCCGGCGCCTGGCTGGTGCTCCAGGGCGAGGTGACGCCGGGGGCGATGATCGCGGCCTCGATCATCATGGGCCGCGCGCTTGCCCCGGTCGAGCAGGCGGTGGGGCAATGGTCGGTGGTCCAGCGCGCGCGCGAGGGTTGGGGCCGGCTGGGCGCGCTGCTGTCGGCGATCCCGCCCGAAACCCCGCCAACGCCGCTGCCGCGGCCGCGCGCGCTGCTCGACGTCCAGCAGATCACGGTGGTGCCGCCGGGCGAGGCCACCGCCTCGTTGCGGATGGCGTCGTTCCGGCTGGAACCGGGCCAGGCGCTGGGGGTGATCGGGCCGTCGGGAGCGGGCAAGACGACGCTGGCGCGCGCGGTGATCGGGCTGTGGCGGCCGGCGGGCGGCAAGATCCGCCTCGACGGCGCAGCACTCGACCAGTACGAGCCCGACACGCTGGGCCAGTTGATCGGCTATCTGCCGCAGCGGGTGACGCTGTTCGACGGCACCGTGGCCGAGAACATCGCCCGCCTGCAACCCGACGCCGACCCCGAGGCGATCGTCGAGGCCGCCCGCCGCGCCGCCGCCCACGACATGATCCTGCAACTGCCCAACGGCTACGACACCCGCGTCAGCGCCGTCGGCGGGCGGCTTTCGGGCGGGCAGATGCAGCGCGTCGGGCTGGCGCGCGCGCTTTTCGGCAAGCCGGTGCTGCTGGTGCTGGACGAGCCCAACGCCAACCTCGACGCCGAGGGTTCGGCGGCGCTCAACGCCGCGGTGCAGGCGGTCAAGGCCGAGGGCGGCGCGGTGATGATCATGGCCCACCGCCCCGCGGCGATCGAGCAATGCGACCGGCTGCTGGTGCTCGAGGCCGGCACCGTGCGCGCCTTCGGGCCGCGCGACGAGGTGCTGCGCAGCATGGTGCGCAACCACGCCCAGATCGCCGGCAAGGGCAAGCCCAGGCCGGCCGAAAGCGCCGGCGCCGACGCCGCGCCCGACAACGGCGGCGGCGGCGGCAGCGGCGGCAGCGCGCCGCCCGCGGCGGCGGCCGGCGGCGGGGGCGTGTCATGACCGCGCCGCAATCCCCCCGCCTGCCCGTCAGCACCCGCAACAAGCTGCCCGAGGTGCTGGCCTCGACCATGCAACAGCCCGGCGGCGACGGCGACGGCAACGCCTGGTCGGCGCGCGGCCCGCTGGTGGTCGGGCTGCTGGCGCTGGCGATCCTGCTGGGCGGGTTCGGCGGCTGGGCGGTGTTCACCTCGATCGCCGGCGCGGTGATCGCGCCCGGCCGCATCGAGGTCGAGGAAAACCGCCAGGTGGTGCAGCACCCCGACGGCGGCGTGGTCGAGGCGGTGATGGTCAGCGAGGGCGCGCGCGTCGCCGCCGGCGACGTGGTGCTGCGCCTCGACGGCACGCTGATGCGTTCGGAACTGGCGATCGTCGAGAACCAGTTCTACGAGATCCTCGCCCGCCGCGGCCGCCTCGAAGCCGAGCGCGACGATGCCCCCGCGCCGGTGTTCTCCGAGGTGCTGACCGAGGCCGCCGCCGCCGACCCCGAGGTGGCGGCGATGATCGAGGGCCAGCAACGCCTGTTCGCGGCCCGCATCGAAACCCTCGACGGCCAGATCGAGCAATTGCAGAAGCGCCGCACCCAGATCGAGAACCAGATCCAGGGCATCGACGCGCAAAGCGCGGCGCTGCGCCGCCAGCTCGACCTGATCGGCGAGGAACTGGTCAGCCAGCAGACCCTGCTCGACCGCGGGCTGGCGCAATCGTCGCGGGTGCTGGCGCTCGAACGCGAACAGGCGCGGCTCGAGGGCCAGGTGGGCGAACTTGCCGCCAACCGCGCCCGCGCCGAAAGCCAGATCACCGAAGCCGACCTGCAGATCCTGCAATTGCGCTCGACCCGCCGCGAAGAGGCGATCACCCAGTTGCGCGACCTCGGGTTCCGCGAACTGGAACTGGCCGAGCGGCGCCGCTCGCTGGCCGAGCAGGTCGACCGGCTCGAGATCCGCGCGCCGGTGTCGGGCATCGTGCTGGGCCTCGCGGTGACGACGCCGCGCGCGGTGGTGCGCCCGGCCGAGCCGGTGATGTACCTCGTGCCGCAGGACCGGCCGCTGGTGATCGCCGCGCGCGTCAACCCCGGCGACATCGACGAGGTTGCGGTGGGCCAGCAGGTGGTGCTGGTGTTCTCGGCGTTCTCGCGCCGCGAAACGCCGGAACTGTTCGGCACCGTCACCCAGATCTCCGCCGACGCGCTCAGCGACGAGCGCACCGGCCCCTATTACCGCGCCGAGATCACCATGGCGGCCGACGAGATCGCCAAGCTCGGCGACCGGGTGCTGGTGCCGGGGATGCCGGTCGAGGCGTTCCTGCAGACCACGCCGCATTCGCCGATGGCCTATCTCGTGCGGCCGCTGGCCGATTACTTCAACCGCGCCTTCCGCGGCACCTGACGCCGCGCACACCGCACCATCCCCGGAGGAAAGATGCCCGACACCATCGACGCCCGCCTGAACGACCTTGGCCTGAGCCTGCCCGACGCCCCCGCCCCGGCGGCGAACTACGTCCCCTATGTGCAAAGCGGCAATCTGCTGTTCGTGTCGGGCCAGATCAGCCAGGACGCGGGCGGGCTGATCCGCGGCAGGCTGGGCGCCGAGCTTGACACCGCCGCCGGCGCGGCGGCGGCGAAAACCTGCGCGCTGGCGCTGCTGGCACAGGCGCGCGCGGCCTGCGGCGGCGATCTCGGGCGCGTGGTGCGGGTGGTCAAGCTGACCGGCTTCGTCAACTCCACCCCCGATTTCACCGGGCAGCCCGAGGTGATCAACGGCGCCTCCGACCTGCTGGTGGCGGTGCTGGGCGAGGCCGGGCGCCACGCCCGCGCCGCGGTCTCGGCGCCGGCGCTGCCGCGCGGCGTCGCGGTCGAGATCGAGGCGGTGTTCGAGATAGCCTGAGCGCCATGCCCCTGCCCCCCTCGCCCCCCCTGCCCGCCAGCCTCGGCGTGCGGCCGGTCGCGCACCGCGCGCTGCACGACATCGCCGCCGGCCGGCCCGAAAACAGCCGCGCCGCGCTGCGGGCGGCGATGGCGGCCGGCTATCCCGCCGAGATCGACGTGCAAGTGTCGGCCGACGGCCACGCCATGGTGTTCCACGACGACCGGCTGGAGCGGTTGACCGCGACCGCGGGCCCGGTGCGCGCGCGCACCGCCGCCGAGCTTGGCGCGATCGGGCTGCGCGGCGGAAACGAGGGCATCCCGACGCTGGCCGAAGTGCTGGCACTGGTCGCTGGCCGGGTGGCGCTGCTGATCGAGATCAAGGACCAGGACGGCGCGCTGGGGCCGGGCGTCGGCGCGCTCGAACATTCGGTGGCGACGGCGCTCGCGGGCTATCGCGGCGAGGTCGCGGTGATGTCGTTCAACAGCCACAGCGTGGCCGCCTTCGCGGCGGCGGCGCCGGGGGTGGCGCGCGGCGTCACCACCGCATCGTTCACCGCCGATGCGTGGCCCGCGGTGCCCGCCGCCACCCGCGCGCGGCTGCGCGAGATGTCCCACGCCGAGGCGCTGGGGGTGGCGTTCGTGTCGCACGAGGCCGCCGATCTTGCCCGCCCGGCGGTGCAGGCCCTGCGCGCGCGCGGCACGACGCTGCTGTGCTGGACCATCCGCTCCCCGAAGGCCGAGGCCGAGGCCCGCGCGCTGGCCGACAACATCACCTTCGAGGGCTACCGCCCGGCGCTGCCCGCCTGAAACGATCGCCGCCGCCCGCAATTCCCGTATTCACCTTGCCGGAAATACTCCGGGGGGTGCGGGGGGCAGCGCCCCCCGTCTGTCGGTCCCGCCCCCCGTCTGTCGGTCCCCCCTCCGGGCGGAGGCCCGCCCGCCGCAGGCGCTACCCGGCGGCCTTGCGTTCCAGCCGGCGCGCGTGCAGCACCGGCTCGGTATAGCCCGAGGGTTGCGCCCGCCCGCGCAGCGCAAGGTCGGCGGCGGCCGCGAACGCCACCCCGTCGAAGCCCGGTGCCATCGGCCGGTAGGCGGGATCGCCCGCGTTCTGGCGGTCGACCACCGCCGCCATCTTGCGCAAGGCCGCCATCACCTGCCCCTCGCGCACCACCCCGTGGTGCAGCCAGTTGGCCAGCGCCTGGCTCGAGATGCGGCAGGTCGCGCGGTCCTCCATCAGGGCGACGTCGTGGATGTCGGGCACCTTGGAGCAGCCCACCCCCTGATCCACCCAGCGCACGACATAGCCGAGGATGCCCTGGCAATTGTTCTCGACCTCGGCCGCAATCTCGGCCTCCGCCCAGTTGGCGCCCGCCGCCAGCGGGATCGTCAGCAGCGCCTCGAGCCCCGCGCGCGGCCCCCCGGCGGTGATCGCGTCCTGGCGGGCGGAAACGTCGACGCGGTGGTAATGCGTCGCGTGCAGGGTCGCGGCGGTGGGCGACGGCACCCAGGCGCAGCTTGCCCCGGCCTGCGGGTGGGCGATCTTGGCGGCCAGCATGTCGGCCATCAGGTCGGGCATCGCCCACATCCCCTTGCCGATCTGCGCCCGCCCCTTCAGCCCGCACGCCAGCCCGATGTCGACGTTGCGATCCTCGTAGGCGGCGATCCAGGGCTGCGCCTTCATCTCGCCCTTCCTGACCATCGGCCCGGCCTCCATCGAGGTGTGGATCTCGTCCCCCGTCCGGTCGAGAAAGCCGGTGTTGATGAACGCCACCCGGTGGCGCGCGGCGCGGATGCACTCGCGCAGATTGGCCGAGGTGCGCCGCTCCTCGTCCATGATCCCCAGCTTGACAGTGTTGCGCGGCAGGCCCAGCACCGCCTCGACGCGGGTGAAGACCTCGTCGGCGAAGGCAACCTCGTCGGGGCCGTGCATCTTCGGCTTGACGACATAGACCGAGCCGGTGGCAGAGTTGCGCGGCCCCGCGTCCTTCCTGAGGTCGTGCATCGCGATCAGCGTGGTCAGCATCGCGTCCATCAGTCCCTCGCCCACCTCGCGCCCGTCGCGGTCGAGGATGGCGGGATTGGTCATCAGGTGGCCGACGTTGCGCACCAGCATCAGCGCCCTGCCCCTGAGCGTCGCGGCACTGCCGTCGGGGGCGGTGAAGGCAAGATCGGGCGCCAGCCGGCGGGTGAAGCTGCGCCCGCCCTTGACAACCGTCTCGGCCAGGTCGCCCTTCATCAGCCCCAGCCAGTTGGCATAGGCCAGCACCTTGTCCTCGGCGTCGACGGCGGCGACCGAATCCTCGCAATCCATGATCGACGACAGCGCCGCCTCGAGCAGCACATCGACGATGCCGGCCGCGTCCGCCGCGCCGATCGGCGTCGCGCGGTCGATCCGCAGGCGGATGTGCAGGCCGTGGTTGCGCAGGACGATCTCGTCGGGTGCGCCGGCCGCGCCGATGTGCCCGGCGAACTGCCCCGCGTCGACGAGGGCCGCGGCCCCGCCCGCGGTCGCGACCGCCAGCGCCCCGCCGGCCACCGAAAGCCCGGTGGCGTCGGCCCAGGATGCGCCGGCCAGCGGCGCCACGTCGTCGAGAAAGCCGCGCGCCCAGCCGATCACCCGCGCCCCGCGCGCCGGGTCATGGCCGCCTCCCGACGGCAGGTCGCCCAGCGCGTCGGTGCCGTAAAGCGCATCATAAAGCGAGCCCCAGCGCGCGTTGGCGGCGTTCAGCGCGTAGCGCGCGTTCATGATCGGCACCACCAGTTGCGGGCCGGCAAGGGTGGCGATCTCGGGGTCGGAGTTCGCGGTCTCGATCTCGAAGTCCGGCCCCTCGGACACGAGATAGCCGATCTCGGCCAGGAACGCGCGATAGGCGGCGGCATCGTGGGGCTGGCCCCGGCGCACGACGTGCCAGGCGTCGATCTTCGCCTGCATCTCGTCGCGCAGCGCCACCAGCGCGCGGTTCTTCGGCCCGAGATCGTGCACCAGCCCCGAGAAGCCGGCCCAGAACGCCGCCGGCGCCACGCCGGTGCCGGGCAGCGCCTGCCCCTCGATGAAATCGGCCAGGCGGGCATCCACCGCCAGCCCGTCGCGCGCCACCCGTCGTGCCATGCCCGCCCCCTCGCGAAAGCCACGGCAGAGGATTAGGGAAAAAGTTTTCGATAGGCAACGGGCGGTCAGGGAACCTGACCAGTTATCGCGGCTGCGCCTCGGCCGCCGTGTCGGGCGCCATGTCGGGCGCCGTGTCGGGCGCTGCCTCGGGCCCCGCGTCCGGCCCCGCCGTGCCCCCCGCGCCATGTGCCGGCGCCGCCGTCATCGGCAAGCGTCCGGCCAGCCGCTTGCGGTGGGCGGGGTGAAGATAGGGCAGCGCCGTGGGATGCACCGATTCCGAGCGGTCGGCCCCCACGATCCGCCGCCGGCGCAGCACGAAATACTTGCCCCAGCCGTGCCAGGCGCCGGTCATCGGCGCGTCGGGGTCGCAGGTGAAGCGCGCGCGCCAGTCGTCGGGCAGCGGCAATCCATGCCCTTCGAGTTTTTCCAGCATCCACACCAGCGGAATGTTGGCCAGCGGCCGCGCCGCCTCGAACCCGCCCAGTTGCCCGCCGACGTCGGGATGGCGGCCGCGGAACCACACCTGTTCCACGTGCCCCTCCCAGCCCTCGGGGCAGTGCCACAGCACCGGCGTGTAGGCCACCCGCTTTTCGTGCAGCGCCAGCGCGTGATAGCCGTGCCGCGTGGCCGGCCCGAGGTGGTGGTTGTGGAAGGCATGCGCCGGCTCGGTCAGCCGCCACAGCACCGGCAGCCGCAGCCCCAGCGCCTTGACGGTATCCCACACCCCCACCGCCTCGACCTCGGCGCGGTCGTGGCAATGGGCGGCGGCAAAGCGGCGGGTGGCCTCGTCGCCGTCGCCGTTTCCGAACTGATACAGCCGGTAGACGGTGCGGATGTTGCGCACCGTGGCCTCTTCGGCGCGCAAAAGCCCCACCCGGTCGATCATCCCGGCCAGCGAGCGCACGGCATAGGCGCCGCGCGAATAGCCCACCAGGTAAACCCGGTCGCCCGGCCGGTAGCGCGAGGCGAGAAAGCCGTAGGCGCGGCGGATCTGGCGGTTGATGCCGCGCCCGGTGATGACCTCGTTCGACTGGCGCCAGCTCTGCCACTGGATCCCGGCCTCGTAATAGGCCGACAGGTCGGCGCGCGGCAGCATCTCGCACACCAGTTTCCAGACCAGGCCGGCGTTGGTCTCGCAGCCCGGCTCGAGGCTCGACATCGTGCCGTCGAGGATCACGAGATGGTGGCTCGGGCCACGGCGGCGGCGGACGGGCTCGGGGCTGTGCGCCTCGGCCCGCCCGGGGTGAAGCCAGCGCCGAAACCAGTCAGGCAGCCGCACCTTTGGCCTCGTTCAGCCAGGTCCACACCCGCAGGGGCGTGAACGGCATGTCCACCGCGTCGACGCCCGCGGGCGCCAGCGCGTCGCGCACCGCATTCGCGACCGCGGCCATGGAACCGACGGTGCCGGCCTCGCCGCAGCCCTTCATGCCCAGCGGGTTGGCGGTCGAGGGCACCGGCTCGGTGGTGAACGCGATCATCGGCAGATCGTCGGCGCGCGGCATCGCATAGTCCATGAACGTTGCCGTGAGCAGTTGGCCCTCGGCGTCGTGGACGCCCTGCTCGCACAGCGCCTGCCCGAGGCCCTGCGCGACGCCGCCGTGCACCTGCCCCTCGGCCAGCATCGGGTGCATCAGGTTGCCGAAATCGTCGGTGACGGTATAGCGCACCACCTTCACCGCGCCGGTGTCGGGATCGACCTCGACCTCGGCGGCATGGGCGCCGTTGGGGTAGGAACGGCCGGGAAGCCGGGCTTCGGCCTGGTGGCGCAAAAGCTCGTGCCGGCCCGCTGCGCGCGCCAGCGCCGCGGCTTCAAGCAGCGTCGGGCGCAGGTTCGAGCCGGGGGCGCTGAACACCCCGTCGGCGAAATCCACGGCCTCGGACGGCACCCCCATCTCGGCGGCGAGGAACGGCGTGAAGGCCGAAACCGTGGTCGCCACCACCGCGTCGGTGGCCACGCTCTGCGTCGTCACCGAGCGCGAGCCGCCGGTGCCGCCGCCCTTGGCGATGCGGTCGCTGTCGCCCTGCACCACGCGGATCGCGTCCACCGGAATGCCGGTGCGGTCGGACAGGAATTGCGCAAAGACGGTCTCGTGCCCCTGCCCGTTCGACTGCGTGCCGACGTAGAGCGACACGGTGCCGTCGTCGTGAAACTCGACCGTCGCGCCCTCGGTCGGATCGCCCAGGATCGCCTCGATGTAGCAACACAGCCCCAGGCCGCGCAGACGGCCGCGCGCGTGCGCCTCGGCGCGGCGGGCGGGAAAGCCCTTCACGTCGGCCTCGGCCGCCAGACGGTTGAGAACGCGGGGAAAGTCACCCACGTCATAAAGCTCGCCCGAGGCCGTGCGATAGGGAAATTCGCCGATGAAGTTCTTCATCCGCAGCGCGATCGGATCGACGCCCAGCACCCGCGCGGCCTCGTCCATGGTGCGTTCGAGGGTATAGATCGCCTCGGGCCGGCCGGCGCCGCGATAGGCGTCGGTCTGGGTGGTGTTGGTGTAGATGCCGCGCGCGTTCACGAACACCGTGCGGATGTCGTAAAGCCCGGTCAGCACCCGGGACGACCCTTCCGACTGGATCGGCTGGCCGAACTGCGAGTTGTAGGCGCCGAGGTTGGCGTCGATCCGCACCCGGTAGGCGGTGATGCGGTGCTCGGCGTCGAACGCCAGTTCGGCTTCGGACACCAGGTCGCGGCCGGCGTTGTCGGTCAGCATCGATTCGGTGCGCTCGGCAATCCAGCGCACCGGCCGGCCCAGCACGCGCGCGGCCTGCGCCACGGCGTAATACTCGGGGTAGATCATCGCCTTCATGCCGAAGCCGCCGCCGACATCGGGGGTTGTCACCCGCAGCTTTTCGGGGGCCAGCCCCAGCGCCTTGGCGATCCGGTCGCGGTGGCCCCAGACGCCCTGCGCGCCGATGGCGACGTGCAGCCGGTCGCCCTCGGGCGCGGCCCAGCAGCCGCGCGGCTCCATCGAATTGACGATCACGCGCTGATCGACCAGCCGCAGCGCCACCCGGTGGGCGGCGGCGGCGAAGGCGGCCTCGGCCGCGGCCTCGTCGCCCAGCGCCCAGTCGAAGGCGATGTTTCCGGGCGCCTCGGGGTGGATCTCGGGGCCGCCGGGGGCCAGTTCGACATGCACCGGCAGCCCGTCGTAGTCGATCCGCAGCATCTCGGCGGCATCGCGGGCGGCGGCCAGCGTCTCGGCCACGATCAGCGCGATCGGCTCGCCCACGAATCGCACCCGGTCCTCGGCCAGGATCGGGCGGCGCGGGGCGGCGCCGCGGCTGCCGTCGCGGTTCTTCACGGTGGTGCCGGGGATCGCGTTCTCGACCCCCGCCGCGACCAGATCGGCCGCGGTCAGCACCAGGTGCACCCCCGGCGCGGCGCGCGCGTCCTCGATCCCCGCCACCGCGACCCCGGCATGCGCCATGTCCGAGCGCACGAAGAACGCCCGCAGCGCGTCGGCCGGGGCGTCATCGTCAAGGTAGCGCCCGGCGCCGGTCAGAAAGCGCACATCCTCGCGCCGGGCGATGGTCTGGCTGCGGCCGAACTTGGTTTCGATACTCATCCGTCCCTCCGGTCTGGCCGGCCAGAGCCTAACCGCCGGAGGGACAGTGTCCAGACCTCGCGGGCCGCGATCAGCCGTGCAGGCCCAGCGTCGTCGCCACGCCCAGCGCGCCGAACCCGTTGAAGCGGCTGTTCGTCACCGTCGAATAGGCGCCCATGCCGTGAATCACGACATAATCGCCCTCGGCGATATCGCCCGGCAGGTCGAGCTCGCCGGGCAGCCGGTCGACCGAATCGCAGGTCGGGCCGAACACGATGCGCGGCCGGGGCGCGCCGCGGCGCGGGGCGCCGTCGCCGTCCATCACCTCGATCCGGTCGATGATGCCGATCAGCGGCAGTTCGGCCATCGAGCCATAGACCCCGTCGTTGAGGAACACATGCGCCTCGTCGCGCACCGCCTTGACGCGGGCGGCGACGCTGAACGCCTCGGCGACCATGCCGCGACCGGGCTCGCACACCAGCGCCGGGCGCGCGGGGCCGAACGCCTCGCCGGTCACCCGGTCGATCAGCGCGAAGATCTCTTCCAGCCGCGGCGCCGCGCCGTTGGTGCGATGGGCGGGAAACCCGCCGCCCACGTTCAGCCGCGCGATCGCCACGCCGGCGTCGGCGGCGATGGTGGCGGCGGTGCGGATGTAGGCATCCCACGCCATCGGGTCGGCGCATTGGGTGCCGGGGTGGAAGGTGAGCGAGGGGGTGAAGCCCGCCGCCGCCACCCGCGCCAGCAACCGCGCCGCCAGCGCGGGCGCGGCGCCGAACTTGGCGCCGAAGTTGTAGGCCGCGCCGGCCACCGGCAGCTTGAAGCGCACCGAGATCTCGGTGCCCGCGGCCGGCACCATCTCGATCAGCTTGGCCAGTTCCGATTCGGAATCGACCGACCACGAGCGCACGCCCATGCCCACCGCCTGCGCGATCTCGCCGCGCGCGCGCACCGGGTTGTTGTAGTGCAGCGCCGCCGCGGGGGCGAGCCGGCGGATCAGCGCGATCTCGGCCGGCGAGGCGACGTCGTAGCCCTGCACCCCGGCGGCGGCAAGGTTGCCGATCACCGCCTCGTCGGGGTTGGATTTCACCGCATAGGTCACGAGGCCCGGAAAGCCGTCGAGAAACCGCCGCGCGGTGGCCTGAAGCACCGCCGGCGCGAAGAACAGGATCGGATCGTCGGGGGCGTTGGCGCGCAGGTATTCGCGCGGGTTCGCCCAGATCGTTTTCGTCAGCCCCATCGGCGTGCCCTTTCTTCAGCCAACAGAGCGCAGCCAACTTCCTCCCGGAACCACCGGTTCGGAGCCGCTTGCGCGTTCTTCCAAACCAGGCCAGGTGCGTATGAGCCGCCCTTTCACCTGAAAACGATAATTGCGCATATGGCGCACATTTATAACAGCCAAAAGAGTAGTATCGACGAAAAATCCTGTTAGATTGACGATAGTGCGCTACAAAATGACGAGAGTGACATGGACGACCTCGACCGCGCCATCCTGTCGCAACTTGGCGCCGATGCGCGGCTGTCGCTGGCGGTGCTGGCACGGCGGCTGCGGGTCGCGCGCTCGACCGTGCAGGCGCGGCTCGAGCGGATGGAGGGCAACGGCACCATCGCCGGCTATACCGTCCGTCTCGGTGCCGGGGCGCGGGCCGAGCGTATCCGCGCCACGGTGCTGCTGACGATCGAGCCGCGGGCGCAGGCGGGCATCCTCGCGCGGCTCAAGGCGCTGCCCGAGGTCGAGCGTGCGCTGACCGCCTCGGGGCGCTTCGACCTGGTGCTGACCGTGGCCGCGCCCGATCCCGCGGCGCTCGACGACGTGCTCGACCGAATCGGCGGGCTGACCGGGGTGCGCGCCTCGGAAAGCCTGATCCACCTGTCGGTGAAGCTCGACCGCGCGGGCTGATGCGTAGGATGGGCAATATTGCCCATCCTACCTTGCCGCCGCCCGGCACGCGCGGCACTCTGCCGGCCGCATGACCATGGGGGGCGGAATGGAGATCACCGGCGAGACGTTGCGTTACGGGGCGGTGATGCTGCTGGCCGGCGTTGGCATCCCGATCCTGGCAGCGCTCAACGCCAGCCTCGGCGCGCGCATGGCCTCGCCCGCCGCCGCCGCGACCTGGCTGTTCGCCGTGGCCTTCGCCGCCGCCTTCGCGGTGCTGGTGCTGACCGCCGGCGCCGGCGCGCTCGCCCGCCTGCCCGGCCACCCGCCGCAGCTTTACCTCGCGGGCCTGTTCGTGGCGTTCTACGTCCTTTCGGTGACCTGGATCGCGCCGCGCTTCGGGGTCGGGAACGCGGTAATCTTCGTGCTGCTGGGCCAGATGCTGGCCTTCGCCGCGATCGACCACTTCGGGCTGATGGGGGCGATGCACAAGCCCCTGTCGCTGCAACGCGCGGGCGGCATCGCGATGATGGCCGCGGGCGTGTGGCTGGCGCTGACCGCCTGAGCGATCAGGCCGGCTGCCCCGCCCGGCGCAGCCGCCGCACGATGGCCGAGGTGTCGATCAGCGACACGCCCGGCGCCGCACGCTCGCCCAGCGCCAGCGTGGCGCGGCGCAGCACCTCGGTCGCCTCGGCCGAGTTCGCGGGCAGCCGCGCCCCGTCGAGCGGTGCGCCCATCGTCACCTCGTAGGGCTGGCGATCCTTGTTCAGCGTCTCGTGGAACAGGGTAATGTCGCGCAGGCTGGGGTGGATCAGGTCGAACAGGTAGAACAGCGCCGAATTGCGGGCGCGGATGTGCAGCGGCACCACCGGCAGCGCGAACTTGCGCGCGAGCATCGCCGCCGAGGTCATCCACGGCCGTTCCATCAACCGCAGCCCGCGCCGCTTGGCCAGCCGGCCGGAGGGAAAGATCAGCCCCGCGCGCCCGCCCTCGATCGCGGCGCGCGTCATCTCCATCGTCGCGCGGGTCTTGGCCAGGGTGCGCTTTTCCTGGCGCCATTCCACCGGCACGATCAGGTCGTGCATCTGCGGAAACACCCGCAGGATGTCGCCGTTGGTATAGATGAACAGGTCGGGGCGGATCGGCGCGATCAGCGAGTGCAGCACGATCCCGTCGGCGATTCCCGTCGGGTGGTTCGACACGATCAGGCACGCGCCCTGCCGCGGCAGGTGGCACAGCCCGCTGGCGGTGACGTCGCGCGCGATCAGCCCCGCCACCTCGGCCATCAGCGCCGGCGTGGGCAGCGGCGCGAAGCGTTCGGCAAGCTCCACCGTGCGGTCATAGCCCAGCGCACGGTCGAGCACCCGCCGCGCACGCGCCACCACCGGACCGGGGCGCGCGAGCCACGGCGCACGCTCGACGATCAGGGGATCGATACGCGCCTTCATGACCATCGCTTGATCATGCCTGTGCAACGCCCGTGTGACAACCGCCCTCCATCCGCACTGGCGCCTATCCGCCCAGCATCCGCCCCGCCATCTCGGCCATGTCGCGCGACAGGCCGGGGGTGGCGCGGATGCGTTCCAGCTCGCCCCGGATCATCGCCTGGCGGTCGGCGTCGTAGCGCGCCCAGGTCTCGAACGCCGTCGACATCCGCGCCGCGGTCTGCGGGTTGAGCGGATCGAGGCGGATCAGCCAGTCGGCCAGCAGCCGGTAGGCCGCGCCCGAGGGGTGGTGAAAGCCCGCGGCATTGCCGGCGAGGCTGGCGAACACGGCGCGGAAACGGTTGGGGTTGGTCCAGTCGAAATCGTCGCGCGCGGCCAGCGCCTCGGCGGTTGCGGCGGCGCGCGCGGGGCTTGCATGTGCGACCTGCACCGCGAACCACTTGTCGATCACCAGCCGGTCGTGCGCCCACTGGCGGTGGAAGGCGGCCAGCGCGTCGGCGCCGGCGTCGTTCTCGACCAGGCAAGACAGCGCGCCGAAACGCTCGGTCATGTTGTCGGCCGCGTCGAACAGGCGCGCCGCCCGCGCCCCGCCGTCAAGCCGGCTCAGCAGCCCCAGCGCCGCCAGCCGCAGCGCCCGGGCACCGGCGGCGCGCGGCTCGGGGCTGTAGGGGCCGGGCAGGTCCATCGCCTCATACAGCGCGCCCAGCGCCGGTTCGAGCGCGCCCGCCACCGCCTCGGCCAGCCGCCGACGGGCGGCGTGGATCGCCGTCGGGTCGGGCACCACACCGCTTGCGTGCAGCGTCTGGGCGATGTCGTCCTCGGACGGCAGCCGCAGCGCCAGCGCCCGGAACGCGGGGTCGAGCGCCTCGTCGCGCGCCACCCGTTCGAGCGCGTCGAGATAGTCGGGGCCCGGCGCCGCGCCCTCGGTCACCATCCGCGTGAGGATGTCGCGCGCCAGCGCGCGCCCCGCCTCCCAGCGGTTGAACGGGTCGGTGTCGTGGGCGAGCACGAAGGCGCGTTCCTCGGACGACACGGTGCGTTCCAGGATCACCGGCGCCGAAAAGCCGCGCAGGATCGAGGGCACCGGCCGCGCCGCCAGCCCGACGAAGGCGAAGGTGCGCTCGGGCTCGGCCAGTTCCAGCACCACCGTCTCCTGCACCTCGGCGCCATCGGGGCCAAGCAGGCCGAGCGCCACCGGGATCAGCGCCGGCTCCTTCAGCGGCTGGCCCGGGGTCGGCGGCACCTGCTGGCGGAAGGTCAGCCGGTAGGTGCCGGTGGCGTCGTCCCAATCCTCGGACACCGCCAGCCGCGGCGTGCCGGCCTGGCTGTACCAGCGCGCGAATTGCGACAGGTCGCGCCCGGTGACTTCCGCGAACACCGCCAGCCAGTCCTCGATGGTGCAGGCCTGCCCGTCGTGGCGATCGAAATAAAGGCGCATGCCCGCGTCCCACGCCGCCGGCCCCACCAGCAGGCGCAGCATGCGGATGATCTCGGCCCCCTTCTCGTAGACGGTGGCGGTGTAGAAATTGTTGATCTCGACATAGCTTTCGGGGCGGACGTTGTGCGCCAGCGGGCCCGCGTCCTCGCGGAACTGGCGCGCGCGCAGCACCAGCACGTCCTCGATCCGCCGCACCGCGGCCGAGCGTGTCCCGGCCGAGAAAAGCTGGTCGCGGAACACCGTCAGCCCTTCCTTGAGGCATAGCTGGAACCAGTCGCGGCAGGTGATGCGGTTGCCGGTCCAGTTGTGGAAATATTCGTGCGCGACGATCCGCTCGATGGCCTCGAAATCGGCGTCGGTGGCGGTTTCGGGGCTGGCCAGCACGTAGCGGGCGTTGAAGATGTTGAGGCCCTTGTTCTCCATCGCGCCCATGTTGAAATCGTCCACCGCGACGATGTTGAACACCTCGAGGTCGTATTCGCGCCCGAAGGCCACCTCGTCCCAGCGCATCGCGCGCTTGAGCGCGTCCATCGCGAAGGCGCAGCGCCCCTCGTCGCCCGGCCGCACCCAGATCGCAAGCTCGACCGCGCGCCCCGAGGCGGTGGTGAAGGCGTCGCGGTGGGCGACGAGATCGCCCGCCACCAGCGCGAACAGATACGACGGCTTGGGCCAGGGGTCGTGCCACTCGGCCCAGCCCGGCCCCTCGGCCACCCGGTTGCCGTTCGACAGCAACACCGGCGCATCGCCCTCGATGCGCACCCGGAAGGGCGCCATCACGTCGGGGCGGTCGGGGTAATAGGTGATCTTGCGAAAGCCCTCGGCCTCGCACTGGGTGCAATACATCCCGCGCGAGGTGTAGAGCCCCTCGAGCGCGGTATTGGCGGCGGGCGCGATCTCGACCTCGGCCTCCCACACGAAGCGGTCGGCCGGCAGCGCCGCCTCGGGCACGCTCAGGCCGGTGTCGTCGGGGTTGACGCGCACCTCGGCGCCGTCGATGGCGGCGCGGATCAGCCGCAGCCCCTCGCCGTCCAGCCGCAACTCGCCCCCCGGCCCGTCGGGGTTGCGCCTAAACGCGATCCGCGAGACGACGCGCGTCGCCCCGGGGTCGAGGCGGAAGGTCAGCGCCACCTCGTCGACAAGCCACGCGGGCGGGCGGTAGTCGGCCAGGCGGACCGGGGCGGCGGCGTCGGCGGCGGTGTCTTGCATCATGTCCTCCTGCTGTGCGGCCAACCTATGCGCTGACGCGGCAGGTGCAAGGCGGGCGGCCCACGCCGGCCGCGCCGCCCCGCGCCGCCACGCGGCAAACCCCCGGTTGCGGCGCCCCCCGGGCCATGCCAACCTGCGCGCGAACCGGGCGGCGGGACGGGGCGGGCGGATGTGGCAGCGGATGCGAAACCTCGGGGTCGACGGGCGGTTCGTGCTGTTCTTCGCCATGACCATGGTCGCGACAATCCTCGGCGGCGGGGTGCTGGGCGGGGTGATATCGGCGCTTCGCTCGGGCGAGGCACTGCAACTGCAGGCCGGGCCGATGTTCGCGCTGGCCGGCGCGCGCCTGATCCTGCCGGCGCTGGTGGCGTGGCTGGTGCCCGCCGCCGCGGTCTTCGCCGCCGCGATGGCCGCCCTGCGCCGCAAGATGGCGTTCCCGCTGGCGGCACAATGGGCGGCGATCGTCACCGCCCTTGTCTCGGTCGCGTTCGCGGCCTTTGCCCTGACCGACTTCGGCGCCAACCCCGACGGCTTCGGCGTTGCGGGCCTTCTGGCGCTGACCTTCGGCGCCGTCGCCATCGTCGCCGCACCGCTGATTGCCGGCCTGATCTACCGCTAGAACGCACAGCCTCCGGCCTTGCCCTTCATCGTTCCAAAAATACTCCGGGGGTGCGGGGGGCAGAGCCCCCCGCTTTTCCTGCAAGGCCCCCTCCGGGCGGACGGGCAGCGCCCCCCGCTTTTCCTGCAAGGCCCCCTTCGGGCGGACGGGCAGCGCCCCCCGCTTTTCCTGCAAGGCCCCCTTCGGGCGGACAGCCTGCCCCCCCGCGCACGCCGCTTGCCGGCACCGCGGCGGCGGTCTATCGGGGCGCATGGCCGATGCCCTGCGATACCGCGACCACCTGCGCGCCGTGCTGCTGCTGGGGCTGCCGCTGATTGGCAGCCACCTGGCGCAATTCGCCATCCATGTCGTCGATACGGTGATGCTGGGCTGGTATTCGGTCGAGGCGCTGGCCGCCAGCGTGCTCGGCACCTCGTTCTTCTTCGTCGTCTTCATCCTCGGGGCGGGGTTCGCCGGCGCGGTGATGCCGCTGGTGGCCTCGGCCGCGGCGGCGGGCGACGAGGTCGAGGTGCGCCGCGTCACCCGCATGGGGCTGTGGGCGTCGCTGGCCTTCGCGCTGGCGACGGTGCCGCTGATGTGGTTCTCGGGGCCGATCCTGCGCGCGCTGGGCCAGGCGCCGGCGCTGGCGGACGCGGCGCAATCCTATCTGCGCATCGCCGGTTTCGGCCTCGGGCCGGCGCTGGTGGTGATGGTGCTCAAAAGCACCCTCGCCGCGCTCGAACGCACGCAGGTGGTGCTGTGGCTGACGGTGGTCTCGGTGGGGGTCAACGCGGCGATCAACTGGGCGCTGATCTTCGGCAACTGGGGCGCGCCCGAGATGGGGCTGCGCGGTGCCGCGGTGGCCTCGGTGCTGGTCCAGACGCTTGGCGCGGCGGGGCTGATCGCCTATGCCGGCCTGCAGCCCGACCTGCGCCGCTACACGCTGTTCGTGCGGCTGTGGCGGCCCGATCCCTCGGCGCTGGCGCGGGTGTTCCGGATGGGCTGGCCGATCGGGCTGACCGGGGTCGCCGAGGGCGGCCTGTTCACCGCCACCGCGGTGATGATGGGCTGGGTCGGCACCACCGAGCTGGCCGCCCACGGCATCGCGGTGCAGATCAGCGGCATGACGTTCATGCTGCACCTCGGCCTGTCGAACGCGGCCACGGTGCGGGCGGGGCGCGCGCATGGGCTGGGCGACGGCGCCGGGCTGCGCCACGGCGCGGCGGTGGCGCTGGCGCTGTCGTTCGTGATCGCGCTGGCGATCATGGCGGCGATGCTGCTGGTGCCCGAGGTGCTGATCAGCCTGTTCCTCGACCCGGCCGAGCCGCAGCGCGCGGCGATCCTGGCGTTCGGCTCGACGCTGCTGGCGGTCGCGGCGCTGTTCCAGCTTGCCGATGCCGGGCAGGTGATGGCGGTGGGGCTGCTGCGCGGGGTGCACGACACGCGGGTGCCGCTGGCAATCGCGGTGGCCGGCTACTGGGGCCTCGGGGTGCCGTCGGCCTGGGGGCTGGGCTTCGTCGCCGGCTACGGCGGCGCCGGCATCTGGTTCGGGCTGGTGATCGGCCTCGGGGCGGTGGCGGCGGCGCTGGGCTGGCGCTTCTGGCGCCGCGCCCGCGCCGCCTGAACCCGGCGCCGTCCCGCGATCAGCGCCGCCGCCGCACCCGTGGCACCCGGCTGGGCGAAAGCCCGTGGCCCGCGGCCGCGTGCGGCGGATGGCCATCGGTGCGGCGCCAGAACGCCGGCCCGCCGGCGCGCAGCCACGGCCGCAGCGCCAGCGCGAGGCCCGCGACGAAGCCGCCGGCATGGGCCCAGAACGCCACCCCGCCGCCGTCGGCCGGCGCGCCCAGCCCGCCGAGCACCTGGAGCGCGAACCACGCCGCCAGCATCAGCCCCGCCGGCACCGGCACGATGCGCACGAAGATCACCAGGATGATCAGCAGGTCCACCCGCGCGCGGGGAAAGAACAGCAGATAGCCCCCCAGCACCGCCGCGATCGCCCCCGAGGCGCCCACCATCGGCACCTGACTCATGGGTGCGGCGGCATATTGCGCCGCGGCCGCCGCCATGCCGCCGGCAACGTAGAACCCGGCGAAGCCCGCGTGCCCCAGCCGTTCCTCGAGGTTGTCGCCGAACACCCATAAAAACAGCATGTTGCCCGCCAGGTGCATGAAGCCGCCGTGCAGGAACATCGAGGTCAGCAGCGTCGCATAGCCCTCGCCGAAGCTCAGCCGCAGCGGCACCATGCCCCAGCGCAGGAACACCAACTGCAACTCGTGCTGCGGCAGCGACCAGGTGGCGAGGAAGATCGCGACATTGGCCGCGATCAGCGCCCAGGTGACCCAGGCGCGGCCGTTCGAGGGGTTGTGATCGCGCAGCGGAAACATCGCCGGAAGCCTTGGCCGGCGCGGCGCGCGCGGTCAAGCGCATCGTGCGGGCTTCGCTTCGGGGTTCGCTTCGGGGGGCGCGCGCGCTAGGGTCCGGGCGGAACCAACCGGAGGACGCGATGACGATCCGCTATCTGCACACCATGGTCCGGGTGAAGGACCTCGACGCCTCGATGGCCTTCTACGCCGCGCTCGGCCTGAAGGAGACACGCCGCATCGACAACGAGGCCGGGCGCTTCACGCTGGTCTTCATGGCCCCCCCGGGGCAGGAGGAATGCCCGGTCGAGCTGACGTGGAACTGGGACGGCGACGAGGGGCTGCCCTCGGACAGCCGCCATTTCGGCCACCTCGCCTACGAGGTCGACGACATCTACCAGATGTGCGCCGATCTGCAGGCACAGGGCATCACCATCAACCGCCCGCCGCGCGACGGGCACATGGCCTTCGTGCGCTCGCCCGACAACATCTCGATCGAGCTGTTGCAGCGCGGCGCGGCGAAGCAACCGGCCGAGCCATGGGCAAGCATGCCCAACACCGGCCACTGGTAGGCCGGCGCGCGGCGGCGGCCGGCGGGCTTGCCGCCACGCTGGCGCTGGCAATGGCGGGCCCGGCGCTGGCCTGCCGGCTGGCGCTGGTGCTGGCGCTCGACGTTTCGGCCTCGGTCGACGCGGCCGAGGACCGCTTGCAGCGCGCGGGCCTGGCCGCCGCGCTGACCGCGCCCGACGTCGCCGCCGCGATCCTGGCAACGCCCGACGCCCCGGTGGCGCTGCATGTCTACGAATGGAGCGGGCGCAACCGCTCGGTAACACTGGCCGACTGGCGCCTGCTCGACAGCGCCGCGGCGCTGCGGGACGCCGCCGCCGCCATCGCCGGCAGCCGCCGCAGCGAGACCGAGTTTCCCACCGCGCTCGGCTATGCCCTGGGCCATGCTGCGGGGGTGTTCCGCGCCGGGCCCCGGTGCCTGTTCCGCACCCTCGACATCTCGGGCGACGGGGTGAACAACGAGGGCTTCGGCCCGGAACTGGCCTATGCCAACTTTCCGCTGTCCGGGGTGACGGTGAACGGGCTGGTGATCGGCGCCGACCCCGAGGTCGAGGCGTTCTACCGCGACCGGGTGATCCGCGGCCCCGGCGCCTTCATCGAACGCGCCGCCGGCTACGACGATTTCGCCGAGGCGATGCGCCGCAAGCTGCTGCGCGAGGTCGGCGCGCGGGTGGTGGGGGCGCTGCCGGATCAGGCCGCCATCGCGCGCAGATAGGCCGGGCGGGCGCACATCCGCTCGATATAGGCTTCCAGCGCGGGCTCGGTGATCGGGAAGCGGGCCGAGATCGCCCACACCCCGCAATGGGCGCAGAGGATGTCGGGCACCGTCATCTCGGCGCCCATCAGGAACGGCCCCTCGCCCATCCGGCGCACCAGTTCCGTCTGGCTGCGCGAGAATTCCCACTTCAGGCTGTCCTTGATCGCCGAATAGCGCAGCTCTTCGGGCAGGATGAAGCTGTGGCGCGCGGCCATCCACAGCGCCGCGTCGAATTCGTCCAGCAGGAATTGCGTCAGGCTGTCCTGCTGCGCGCGCGCCAGCGTGCCGGCGGGATGGGTCAGCGCGCCGTGCCGGTCGGCAAGGAACTGGATGATCGCGGTCGAATCGGTGATCGCGGTGCCATCGACGATCAGCACCGGCACCTTGCCCGCGGGGTTCAGGGCCGAAACCTCGGCCGAGCGCGGGGCGGCGGGGATATGCTCGTACGGCTGGCCGAGTTCCTCGAGCATCCACAACACCCGCGCGGTGCGGCTTTTCGTGCTTCCGACGACCTGATACATCCTGCCCCCTGGCTTTCGCCTCAGCCCTGCCGGCGGGCGAGCATCGCCAGCCGGATCAGGACGCGCTCCATCACTGCCATGGCCGGCGCGGGATGGGAAGAGCGCAACCCGAGATCGGTTTCGACAAGGATCGCAAGCGCCTGTTCCAGCCGCGCAAGGCCCCAGATCCGCGCCTGCCGCTGCATCCGCTCGCGCCGCGGGCCGAACACCGGCGGGCGCGCACGCGCGAGCCCCGCGGCCGGCCCGCCGGGGTCGGCGGCGGCGGCGTGCAGGATGCGGAAATGGCGCGCCGTCGCGATGCACAGCGTCACCGGCGCCACGCCCTGCGCGGACAGCCGCGCCAGCAGCCCGGGCAGCGTGCCGGCCTCGCCCTCGGCGGCGGCGTGCAGGGCGGCGTCAAGCTCGGCCTCGATGGTGGCGGGGGCGCAGGCGGCGATCTCGGCCGGGGAAAGCGGGGTGTCGTCGCCGTGCTTGTAAAGCGCGATGCGGTCGAGCGTCAGGCGCAGGTCGCCCGGGTCGAGCACGCGGGCCAGGGCGGTGATGTCGGCCATCGCCGCCGGGCCGGGCGGGGAAAGGCCGGCGGCGGCGATCAGCGCGGCAAGCTCGTCAGGGCCGGGCGGATCGTCGTGGATCGCCACCGCCAGCGCGTTCGCCGCCGCCTCGAAGCCCTTGCGCAGCGCCGATTTCGCCGCCAGCCGCCCGGCGGTGACAACCAGCGTCGCGTCGCCCGCTTGCCACTCGGCCAGCGCGGCCAGGATCGGCGCCGCGTGGGCATCGGTGGCATCCTCGATCACCACCGCGCGCGGGCCGGGAAAGAAGCCCTGCGCGCGCATCGCGTCGCTTGCCGCCGCCGGATCGGCGCGCAGGGTGGCGGCGGACATCCGCGCCAGCCGCATCTCGGCCTCGGCGTCGGGGCCGACCAGCGCGGCCGCGGCCTCGGCCCGGCGCAGCGCCACGCGCATCGCGTCCTCGCCGTGCAGCAACAGCCCCGCCGGCGCCGCGCCCTTGCGCGCAAGCGCGCGCGCCGCCTCGGGCCAGGCCCGCTTCACGGCGCGCCGTCGCCCGCCGTGGCCAGCAGCCGGGTCACGATCTGGTCGGCCAGCATCCGCATCAGCCGCCGGCGCGCGTCGATCCCGGCCGCGCGGGTGGACACCGGGGTGCCGGTGGCGGAATAGGCGGTGAAGCCGTGCGCGCGGCCCTCGGCCAGCACCTGCTCGGTGGCGATGTCGCGCAGCGCCCAGTCGACGCTGCCGGTGACGTTGAAGCGGGTGATCGCGTTGGTCGGCGAGACCGCGACGCCAACCTCGTCGGTGGCGATGGCGTAGCTCAGCGCCAGGTCGGGCGCGGCGGCGCGGCCCAGCCGTTCCTCGAGGCGCGCGACCAGGTCGAAGGCGTCGCGGTCGTCGGGCTCGGCCACGAGGATGCGGCCCTGAAGCGCCGCCGCCGGGCCGCCGGGGGCGTAGACCGGGCTGAAGCCGCAGGCGGCCAGTGCGACGACGGCCAGCAGGGCGGCGCGGCGCGCGCGGAAAACGCCCGGTGCGGCGCCCGGGGATGCGCCCACGGGCGAATCCGGACAGGCAGCCACCGCCCCTGGCGCCGCCCCTGAGCGCGCGCCCCTAGACCACCACATTGACGATCCGCCCCGGCACCACGATCAGCTTGCGCGGCGCCCCGCCCGCCAGCGCCTTGACCACCGCCGGATCGGCCAGCACCGCGCGTTCCACCTCGGCCGCCGGCAGCGCCTTGTCGACCACGATCTCGGAGCGGCGCTTGCCGTTGATCTGGATCGGCAGCGTCACGGTATCGTCGGCCAGCAACGCCGGGTCGGCCTCGGGCCAGGCGGCCTCGGCCACCAGCCCCGCGCCGCCCAGCACATGCCAGACCTCTTCGGCCAGGTGCGGCACCATCGGCGCGCTGAGCTGCGCCAGCGTGGCCAGCGCCGCGCGTTTCGCCCCGCCGCCGGCCTCGGCCCTCTGGATCGCGCCGGTCAGCGTATAAAGCGCCGCGATCGCCTTGTTGAAGGCAAAGCCCTCGATCCCGCGCGACACCTCGTCGATGGCGCGGTGGGTGGCGCGGAGCAACTCGGCGTCGGCGGGGCACGGCGGCGTCGTGTCGGCCGCCGCCTCGACCGCCAGCCGGTGCACCCGCGCCAGGTGGCGGAAGGCGGCCTCGGCGCCGGCGGCGGTCCATTCCACGTCGCGCTCGGGCGGGCTGTCGGAAAGCACGAACCAGCGCGCGGTATCGGCCCCGAAACGCGCGACGATATCGGCCGGGTCGACCACGTTCTTCTTGGATTTCGACATCTTGGCCGAGGGGATGATCTCGACCGCCTCGCCGGTGGCCTTGAGCTTGCCGCCCTCGACCTCGTCGGGCAGGTGATAGACCGGGCGGCCCTGCGCATCGCGGGTAAGGTAGATCTCGTGCGTTACCATGCCCTGGGTGAACAGCGCCTCGAACGGCTCGATCGCCTTGGCCGGCAGGTGGCCGGTGCGGTGCATCGCGCGCGCGAAGAAGCGCGAATACAGCAGGTGCAGGATCGCGTGCTCGATGCCGCCGATATACTGGTCGACGTTCATCCAGTAGTCGGCCTCGACCGGGTCGGTGGGCGTGGCCGCGTGGGGCGCGGTGAAGCGGGCGAAATACCACGACGAATCGACGAAGGTATCCATCGTGTCGGTCTCGCGCCGGGCCGGGGCACCGCATTGCGGGCACGCGCAGTCGCGCCACGTCGGGTGACGGTCGAGCGGGTTGCCGGGCACGTCGAAGCTGACGTCGTGGGGCAGTTCGATGGGCAGGTTCTTCTTCTTCTCGGGCACCACGCCGCAATCGGGGCAATGCACCACCGGGATCGGGCAGCCCCAGTAGCGTTGCCGCGACAGCCCCCAGTCGCGCAGCCGGTATTGCGTCACGCCCTGCCCGAGGCCGCGTTCCTCGCACCAGGCGATGGCGGCGGCGATGGCCTCGTCGCCGGTCTGCACCTCGGGGCCGGCAAGTGCCGCGACGTAGCGCACGGGTTCGGACTTCGCGGGCACGAAGGCTTCGGCCAGCGGCGCCGCGCCGCCGCCGTCGCGGGCGGTGAAGACGGGCGGGATCGGAAGCCCGTATTTCGTCGCGAAGTCGAAGTCGCGCTGATCGTGCGCCGGCACGCCGAAGATCGCGCCGGTGCCGTAGTCCATCAGGATGAAATTCGCGATCCACACCGGCAGCGCCGCCCCGGTGACCGGGTGGCGCACCTTGATGCCGGTATCGAAGCCGCGCTTCTCGGCGGTCTCGAGCGCGGCCTCCGAGGTGCCGATGCGCCGGCACTCGGCCACGAAGGCGGCCAGCGCGGGGTTGCCGGCCTCGAGCGCGCGCGCCAGCGGATGGTCGGGCGAGATCGCGGCGAAGCTCATCCCCATCAGCGTGTCGGGGCGGGTGGTGAACACCTCGAGCCGCGCGAAGCCCTCGGGCGCGCCCTCGGTCTCGAAGCCCAGCCGCAACCCGTGCGAGCGGCCGATCCAGTTGGCCTGCATCATGCGCACCTTCTCGGGCCAGTGGCTCAGCCCGTCGAGCGCGGTCAGAAGTTCCTCGGCATAGTCGCTGATGCGGAAGAACCATTGCACCAGTTCGCGCCGCTCGACCTCGGCGCCCGAGCGCCAGCCGCGCCCGTCGATCACCTGTTCGTTGGCGAGCACGGTCATGTCGACCGGATCCCAGTTCACCACCGAAGCCTTGCGGTAGACGAGGCCGGCCTCGAGGAAATCGAGGAACATCGCCTGCTGGTGGCCGTAATAGGCGGGATCGCAGGTCGCGAATTCGCGGCTCCAGTCGATCGACAGGCCCAGCGGCTTCATCTGCGCGCGCATCGCGGCGATATTGGCCCAGGTCCAGTCGGCGGGGTGGCCGCCCTCGGCCATGGCGGCGTTCTCGGCCGGCATCCCGAACGCATCCCAGCCCATCGGGTGCAGCACCGAATAGCCGCGCGCCTTGCGATGGCGGGCGATCACGTCGCCCATGGTGTAGTTGCGCACATGGCCGATGTGGATGCGCCCCGAGGGGTAGGGGAACATCTCGAGCACGTAGTATTTCGGCCGCGCGGGATCGTGGCGGGCGGTGAAGGTGCCGGCCTCGGCCCAGGCCTGCTGCCATTTCGGTTCGCTCGCGGAGGGGTCGTATCGCGACATCGGGTGTTCCTGCTGCATCGCCGCCGCCGGCGGGTAGGCCCCGTGATACGCAGCACGGCGCGCAAGGTCCAGTGCCGGGCGGCGGCCGGGGCGTTCGCGTTTTTTGCCCCGGGGCGGAACCGATGCCGGGCGGGCGGCGGCCGCTCAGCCCGGCTTGCGCGCCACCAGGTCGATCAGCGCCGAGCGGCCGGCGTGGCCGGTGCCCTCCTCGATCACCGCCTCGTAGGCCGCGAGGCGGAGGATCCCTAACCCCGCGAATGCCTCGCGCAGCAACGCCTCGGTATAAAGGTTTTCCGCCCGGTCGGGCCCGCCGGTGCCGTGGGCGATCTGCTCGGGCGTGTAGCCGTGCAGCAGCAGCAGCCCCCCCGGCGCCAGCGTGCGCCGGAACCCCGCGAACATCCGCGCGCGCAGCGCCGGGTCGGCGAATTGCACGAACACCGCCACCACCGCGTCCCAGCGGCCGGCCTCCCAGTTCCAGCCCTCGACGCCGGCGTGGCGGTAATCGACCTTGACACCGCGCGCCAGCGCCAGCGCGCGCGCCTTCTCGAGCGCGATGTCCGAGGCGTCCATCGCCGTCACCTTGTGGCCCAGCGTCGCCAGGTGAACCGAATTGCGCCCCTCGCCGTCGGCCACGCAAAGCACCCGCGAGCCCGGCGCGAGGCGCGGCGCCTCGCGCACCAGAAAGCCCGCCGGGGCGGTGCCGAACAGATAGCCCTGCGCCGCCGCATAGCGGGCGTTCCACGGGCCGGACGAGGTATCGGACGAACAAGCCATCCCCGGAAGATGGGTTGTTTTCGTCCACAATCAAGCGGATGGCCGCTGGCCCGCGCTCACGTCGCCGCCAGTGGGCCGCGGCGGGGGCTTGCGAAACACTCGGTCCGGGCGCGGCAGGCGGGGCGGCGACGGGGCCGCCCCGCCCGGCCGTCACAGCACCTTCAGGTTGCCCGCAGACGAGCGGCCGTCGCGGCCCGACTGCATTTCGTAGGATACCTTCTGGTTGTCGTTCAGTGTCGTCAGCCCGGCGCGTTCCACCGCCGAGATATGCACAAACACGTCTTTTCCGCCGTCATCTGGGGCGATGAAGCCAAAGCCCTTGGTGGCGTTGAACCACTTGACGGTTCCGGTCGGCATTGCCGTCTCTCCTTCGCGTTCGGTCGTCCTGGTGCCTGGCGGCACCGCGATTGTGCCGCAGGTCTTCCAGGTCTCCGGCCGTGCGCAGGCAAAGACGGGTGCAGAAGGTCCGTTGTCACCCCGTCAGGATGCCGAATCGCTCTGAAAAAGCAAGGCCCGGCGGCGGCCGGCCGCCTAGCCCTCCAGCCGCGTCAGGTCGGCCACGCCCGAGCACACCGCGCGGATGCGGTGCAGCAGGTTGAGGCGGTTGCGGCGCACCACCGCGTTGTCGGCATTCACCTGCACCGCCTCGAAAAAGGCGTCGATGGGGGCGCGCAGGGCGGCCATCGCGGCCATGGCGGCGGCGAAATCCTCGGCCTGCATGGCCGGGGCGATGGCGGCCTCGGCGGCGTCGAGGGCGGCGAACAGCGCGGCTTCCTCGGGCCCCTCGGCCAGTTTCGGATCGGGGCCGAACGAGTATTCGACGCCGTCCTGTTCCTCGGCCTGGGTCAGGATGTTGTTGGCGCGCCGGAAGCCCAGAACGAGGTTCTCGCCGTCGTCGGTTTTCAGGAACGCCGCCAGCGCCCGCGCCCGTTTCACCAGCAGGGTGAGGTCGTCGTTGTTGGGCGTCGCGCCCGAGGGCGCGCCAGAGTTCAAGCTGAGGCAGGCGTCGATGACGTCATGCCGGATGCCCTCGTCGCGGAGGTGGACCTTGAGGCGGTCGTGGAGGAAGGAAAGGAGGTCGGCACCCAATCGCCGCGCCTCGTTTTCCCAGAACTCCTCCATATTCTGACCACCCACTTCAACGCCCGTCAACAAAACAAAATATTCCAGAAGATATTTGGTCTTGTAGCGAGTCCCTCGTGCGTCAGTTACACCCGTCTCAGCATGGTGCGGTCTAAGTAGATGGTTCTCCAAAATGGTCGCGAGTAGTATCCCTACCTCGTTTTCCACCACCAACCGGATCACCCCCAGCGCCGCGCGGCGCAGCGCGTAGGGGTCTTTCGAGCCGGTGGGCTTCTCTTCGATGGCCCAGAACCCGCACAACGTGTCGATCTTGTCGGCCAGCGCCACGGCTACCGACACCGGCGCCGAGGGCACGGAATCCGATGGGCCCAGCGGGCGGTAATGCTCTTCGCAGGCCGCCGCCACCGCGTCGGACAGGCCCGCCGCGTGCGCGTAATACCGCCCCATGACGCCTTGCAATTCCGGAAATTCGCCCACCATGGCCGAGCGCAGGTCGGCCTTGGCGACCGTGGCCGCAAGTTCGGCCTCGTCCGGGTCCGCGCCCACGCTTGGCGCGATCCCACGCGCCAGCGCTGCGATGCGCGCCACCCGGTCGGCCTGCGAGCCCAATTTCGCGTGGAACGTCACCTCGGACAGGCCCGCGCCCATGCCCTGCAAGCCCACCTGAGAAACAACCCGCAAGTCATTCTCCCAGAAGAATTTCGCGTCCGAAAGGCGGGCCGCCAGCACGCGCCCGTTGCCGGCCAGGATGGTGGCGCCGTGGTCGGCCGTCTCGATGTTCGCCACGGTCACGAAGCGCACGATCCGCCCGGTGCCCCCCTCGCGCACCGAAAAGAACTTCTGATGCTCCTTCATCGAGGTTTGCAGCACCTCGGCCGGCAGGTCGCGGAAATCGGCGCCGATTTCGCCCATCAGCGGCACCGGCCATTCCACCAGCCCGGCCACCTCGTCCAGCAGGCCGGCATCCTCGACCACCTCGCAGCCCTGCGCAAACGCCAGATTGGCGGCGCCCTGGCGGATCACCTCGGCCCGCTCGTCGGCGTCGATCAGCACATGCGCGCGCCGCAGCTTCGCCGCGTAATCCTCGAACGAGGTTACGGAAAAGGCGTCTGGCGCAAGAAAGCGGTGGCCCCGCGTCACCGCCCCGGCCACGATTCCGTCAACCTCCAGCGGCACCACCTCGGCGCCCGCCTCCGACGTCAGCAGGCACAGGATCGACTGCAACGGCCGCACCCAGCGCAACGCCCCCATCCCCCAGCGCATCGACCTGGGCCAGGGGAAGGTGCGGATGGTGTGGGCGACCACCTCGGCCACGATCTCGGCCGCCGGCCGGCCCGGCCGCTCGATCAGCGCGACGAACACCTCGCCCTTCTTCTCGGCGCGCACCTGCAGCGCCTCGCGCGGCAGGCCGGTGGAGCGCAAAAACCCCTCGATGGCCTTTTCGGGCGCGTCGACCCGGGGGCCGCGCCGTTCCTCGACAAGGTCGGGCGAGGCCGCGCTCAGCCCCTCGATTGCCAGCACCAGCCGGCGCGGCGTCGAATGGGCGACGGCGCCGCGGTAATGCAGCCCGGCCTCGACCAGCCCGTCGGTGACAAGCCGCTTCAGGTCGGCCCGACCGCGGGGCTGCATCCGCGCCGGGATTTCCTCGGATAGAAGTTCGAGCAGCAGGTCGGGCATGGATCAGTCCCCGAGGGTTCCGTTGAGTTGATGCCAGAGCCAGGCGCGCCCGTCGTCGCTGACGGCCAGCACCCGGTCCACCCCCGGCGCGACGTTTTCCTGCGCCAGATACGCGGTTGCGGCCCCGGAGGCCAGCGCCGCGCCAAGCGCGCCGGCGTCGAAACAGTCGAACCAGAACGGCGCGTTGAGCGGTTCGGCGTCCGGGTAGGGCCGCAGCCCCTCGGGCAGCGCCGCCACCCGCCCGCAGGCACGGTAGCGCAGCGGCGACGAGGCGGCGTCGATCCCCTCGAAGCCGTCAAGGCGCAGCGTGGCGCCCGCCACCTCGATCTCGGCGGCCTCGGGGGGGAGGGTTTCGTAGAAGGCGAAGACCTGGAGGTAATACATCCCCGCCCCGGCCAGCACCGCCGCCGCCACGATCCCCGCGCCGACGAGGCGGCCGTTCATGCCCCCCCCTGCGGGGTGCGCAGATAGGCATCGGCGCAGGCCCTGGCCAGCGCGCGGACGCGGCCGATGTAGGCCTGCCGCTCGGTCACCGAGATCACGCCGCGCGCGTCGAGCAGGTTGAACAGGTGGCTGGCCTTGATGCACTGGTCGTAGGCGGGATGGGCCATCACGATCGCCCGCCCGGCGCCGTCTTCGGGCGCGGCGGCAAGGATGCGGCCGCATTCGGCCTCGGCATCCTCGAAATGCCTGAACAGCATCGCGGTATCGGCCTGCTCGAAGTTCCAGCGGGAATATTCCTGCTCGGTCTGGCGGAAGACGTCGCCATAGGTCAGCGGGATCGGTGCGTCGGGGGCGTTGAACGGCATCTCCATGACGTGATCGACGCCCAGCACATACATCGCCAGCCGTTCGAGCCCGTAGGTCAGCTCGCCCGAGACCGGGGCGCAATCGTGGCCGCCGACCTGCTGGAAATAGGTGAACTGGCTCACCTCCATGCCGTCGCACCACACCTCCCAGCCCAGGCCCCAGGCGCCGAGCGTGGGGCTTTCCCAGTCGTCCTCGACGAAGCGCACGTCGTGCAGCGCAAGGTCGATCCCGATCGCGGCGAGCGAGCCGAGATAGAGGCCCTGCAGGTCGGGCGGGCTGGGTTTGATCAGCACCTGATACTGGTAATAGTGCTGCATCCGGTTGGGGTTATCGCCGTAGCGCCCGTCGGTGGGCCGGCGCGAGGGCTGGACATAGGCCGCCGCCCACGGCCGCGGGCCCAGCGCGCGCAGCGTCGTGGCCGGGTGGAAGGTGCCCGCCCCCACCTCCATGTCGTAGGGTTGCAGCACGGCGCAGCCCTGCGCCGCCCAGTAGGATTGCAACCGCAAGATGACGTCCTGGAACGCGCGCGGGGCATTGGCTTGCATGAATGGCTCCTCGGTCGGGCGCCCTCTCTTAGGCGGGGGGCGGGGGGCGGTCAACGGGGCGGGGGGCGGTCAACGGGGCGGGGGGCGGTCAACGGGGCGGGGGGCGGCGCGATGGCCCGGGCGCGGCATCGGCGCAACGCCCGGCCGGCTGTTGGCGCCGGACTTGCGGTTTTGGCGTGCATCGGCGGCGGGCTTTGCTAGGACGGGCGGGATTGACCGCAAGGGCCCGGACACGATGACGATTGCACGCCTTCCGATATTCATGGTTCTGGCCTTCTTGGCCGTTTCGCTGCTGGCCGTCGCGCCGGCCCGGGCGCAGACCGGCGTCTGGCTTCAGGTCGAGGCGCAGCCGACCCTGCGCGAAGGCGAGGACCGCGCCCGCGCCTGGGCCGCGCGCTTCGCCAATGTCGCGGGCTTCCGGATGAACACCGGGTGGTACGCGATCGCGCTTGGCCCCTACGCGCCCGAGGCGGCGGCGGGCGAACTGGCGCGGCTGCGCGCCTCGGGCGCGGTGCCGGCCGACGCCTATGTCAACACCGGCGGCACCTACGGCGCGCGGTTCTGGCCCACCGGCGCGGCGGCGCTGGCGCCGCCGGCGCCGGCGGAACCGCTGGCGCCCCCCGCCCCGCAGGCCGCCCCCTCGCTGACCCTGCCCGACGAGACCCTGCCCGACGAAACCCCGGCCGAAGCGCGCCGCTCGGAAGCCGCGCTGGGGGCCGCCGCGCGCGAGGATCTGCAGCGCGCGCTGGCGTGGTTCGGCCATTACACCGGCGCCATCGACGGCGCCATCGGCCCCGGCACGCGGCGCGCCATGGCCGCCTGGCAGGCCGCCGCCGGCCGCCCCGAGACCGGGGTTCTGACCACCGCCGGGCGCGCCCTGCTGATCGGCGCCTGGCAGCGCGAGCAGGCGGCGCTGGGCCTCGCGCCGTTCCGCGACGAGGCATCGGGGATCGCCGTCGATCTGCCCTTGGCGCTGGTGGAATTCGACCGCTACGAGCCGCCGTTCGTGCGCTTCGCCCCGCGCGAGGGCAGCGGGATCGAGCTGCGGCTGATCAGCCAGCCGGGCGACGGTGCGACGCTGGCGGGGCTTTACGAGGCGCTGGCCTCGCTCGACCTGATGCCGCTCGACGGGCCGCGGGGGCTGTCGCGGCGCGCCTTCACCCTGACCGGGCGCGACGCCACCCGCGCCGCCCATGCCGAGGCGACGCTGGCGGGCGGGCTGATCAAGGGCTTCCTCGTCGCCTGGCCGGCGTCGCAGGACGACGCCATGGCGCGCGCGCTGCCGGCGATGCAGTCGAGCTTCGCCGCGATCGCCGACCACGCGCTTGCCCCGGACGAGGGCACGCCGCCTTCGGTGTCGGGCGCCGACCTGCTGGCCGGCCTAGACATCCGCCGCCCCGAACGCATCCAGAGCGGCTTTTTCGCCGATGGCGGCGGCGCGGTGCTGACCGCGGCGGCGGGCCTTGACGAGTGCCGCGCGATCACCCTGGGCGACGACACCCCCATGCGCCGTGCCGGGGCCGGGGCCGACGGCATCGCGCTGCTGCTGCCCGAGGGGGTGCTGGCACCGCAGGGCCACGCCGCGCTGCGCCTCGAGGCGCCGGCGGCGCGGGTCGAACTGGCGGTGGCGGGCTTTGCCTATGGCGACGCGCTGTCGGTGCCGGTGCTGACCTACGGCACCATGGCCGAGCCGAGCGGCGCGGCCACCCCCCACCGCCTGACGCTGGCGCCGCTGCCGGCCGACATCGGCGGGCCGCTGCTGGACACCTCGGGCGCGGTGGTGGGGATGCTGCTGCCGCAACCGGCCGAGGGCGGGCGGGTGCTGCCCCCCGAGATCAGCTTCGCCGCCCCCGCCGCCGCGCTGGCCGAGGTGCTGGCCGACGCCGGCATCGCCGCGACCCCGGCCGCGGCCGGCGCCCCGGCGCTGGCGGCCGAAGACCTCGCGCGCCGCGCCGCCGAGATGACGGTGCGCGTCGCCTGCTGGAACTGAGGATGCGGCCGGGCGCCGCGGTCACGGGAATCTTTCCGGTCGTGGCCGCGGGCAGGCTTGTTGTGCCGGGCCGGGGCGGCCAGACTGGGGCCGCAGCGGCGGCGGGGGTGGCACGATGCGTTGGGTTCTGAGGTCGATCGCGGTTCTGGTCATCCTTGCGGCGGTGGCGGTCGCGGCCATCGCCTTCGTGCCGGCCGAGCGAATCGCCCGGATCGCCGCGGCGCGGATCTCGGAGGCGTTGGGGCGCGAGGTGCGCATCGACGGCGACGTGCGCCCGACACTGTGGCCGGTGGTGGGCGCTCGGGTGGGCGCGGTTTCGCTGGCGGATGCCGGCTGGGCCGACGCGGGCGCGATGCTTCGCGCCGACAGCGCCGAGATCGGGGTCGACGCGCGGGCGTTGCTGGATGGCCGCATCCAGGTGCGCCGGATCGAGATCGCGGGCGCGGCGCTGGTGCTGCGGCGCGCCGCCGACGGCCGCGTGAACTGGGATTTCGGCAGCGGCGCGGGCACAGGCGCTGGCGCGGGCACCGGCGGCACCGGCACCGCCCCGGACCTGAGCTTCGACGAGGTGGTGCTGCGCGACGCCCGCGTGAGCTGGATCGACGCGGCCACCGGCAGCAGCCGCACCGCCACCGGCCTTGGCCTGGTCGCCACCCTGCCCGACCCCGCCGGCCCGCTGGGCGTGACGCTGGCCGCCAGCCTCGACGGCGTGCCGCTGCGCGCCGAGCTGACGCTGGCGGATGCCACCACCGCGCTTGCCGGCGGGCTGAGCGCGCTGAGCCTGAGCGCCGAGACCGGCCCGGCCGAAACCCCGGGCAACAGCCTGCGTTTCGAGGGCCGCGCCGGGCACGCGCCGCTGGCCGCCGACGGCGCGCTGGAGGTGCGGCTGGGCGACCCCGACGCGCTGGCCCGCCTTGCCGGCCTGCCCGCCCCCGAGGTGCCGCCGGCGCTGGCCTCGGGCGGCGCGCTTTCGGGGCAGGTCACGCTGACCCCGGAAGGCAGCCTGCACCTGCGCGCCGGGCGGTTGCGCGCCGGCCCGCAGGCCCTGAGCGCCGAGGCCGACCTGACAACGGCCGGCGCGCGCCCACGGCTGGTGGCAAGCCTTTCCGCCGACACGATCGACCTGCGCCCGTTCCTGACCTCGGGCGCGCCGGCACAGGCCGGCACCGCCGGCTGGTCGCGCGCGCCGATCGACGTCTCGGCCCTGGGGCTGGCCGACGCGGAGGTGGCATTGCGCGCCGGGCGGGTGGAGACCGGCACGCTGACGCTGACGGCGCTCGATCTGACGACCAAGCTCGACGCCGCCCGCGCGGTGACCGATATCCGCTCGGCCGAGGCGTTCGGCGGCGCGATCACCGGGCAGGTGGTGGTCAACGGCCGCGGCGGGCTGTCGCTGCGCGCCGACCTGCGCGCCGACGGGCTGGCGCTGCGGCCGATGCTGACGGCCTTCGCCGGCGTGAACCGGCTGACCGGCACCGGCGCGGGGGCGGTGAACGTGCTGGCCTCGGGGGGCAGCGTCGATGCGCTGGTGCGCTCGGCCGAGGGCAGCGGGCGGCTCGACCTGACGGCCGGCGAGATTCTCGGGCTCGACCTGGCCGGGATGCTGCGCACGCTCGACATGTCCTACATGGGCGAGGGCGCCAAGACGATCTTCGACGCCATCCGCGGCAGCTTCACCATCGCCGGCGGGGTGCTGAGCAACGACGACCTGCGCCTGGACGCGCCGCTGGTGCAGGCCACGGGCCGCGGGCGGGTCGACCTGGGCGCGCGCACGCTCGACTACCGGGTGACGCCGGTGGCGCTGGCCGGCGCCGACGGCAGCGGCGGGGTGCGGGTGCCGCTGACGATCTCGGGGCCGTGGAGCGCGCCGCGCTTCGGGCTCGACCTCGGGGCGCTGGCCGACGAACGGCTGCGGCTGGAACGCGAGGCTCTCGATGCGCGCGCGCAGGACGCGCTGGCGCGCGAGGCCGAGCGGCGCGGCATCGTCCGCGAGGAGGGCGAAAGCCTGGGCGACGCCGCCCGCCGCAGCCTGGAGGACAGCGCGCGCGAGCGGGTCGAGGGCGAGGTCGGACGCGCGTTGCAGGGCCTGTTCGGCGGCAACTGACTGGCCGTGGCGGCAAGCGGCACTATCTTGCCGCCGGCCAACCCGGAGGAAATGCCATGAACGATGCCACAGCCCCCGCCCGCAAGAAGGCGTCCGACTTTCACCCCCGCCTGCTCGAACTGTTCGACGGCTATGTCCACGGCAAGATGAGCAAGCGCGCGTTTCTCGACCACGCCGCGAAATACACCGCCGCCGGCGTCACCGGCGCGGCGGTGCTTCGGGCGCTCCAGCCCGATTACGCGCTGGCCCAGCAGGTCGCCCCCGACGATCCCGCGATCGCGACCGAAACCGCGAGCTATCCAAGCCCCGAGGGGCACGGCACCGTCTCGGGGCTGATGGCGCGGCCGGCGGGCGCGGCGGGGCCGCTGCCGGCGGTGCTGGTGATCCACGAGAACCGCGGCCTCAACCCCTATATCGCCGACGTGGTGCGCCGGCTGGCGAAGGTGGGTTATCTGGCGTTCGGGCCTGACGGGCTGTCGCCGCTGGGCGGCTACCCCGGCAACGACGACGACGGCCGCGCGATGCAGTCAAGCATGGACGGCGCAAGGCTGATGGCCGATTTCTTCGCCGCCTACGAATTCCTGCGCGACCATCCCGCCAGCACCGGCAAGGTGGGCGCGGTGGGCTTTTGCTACGGCGGCGGGGTGTGCAACGCGCTCGCGGTGGCCTATCCGGGGCTGTCCGCCGCGGTGCCGTTCTACGGCCGCCAGCCCGACGCCGCCGACGTGCCCGCGATCGAGGCGCCGCTGATGCTGCACTACGCCGGCCTGGACGAGCGCATCAACGCCGGCTGGCCGGCCTACGAGGCGGCGCTGAAGGAACACGGCAAGGACTACGTCGTGTACTTCTACGAGGGCGTCAACCACGGCTTTCACAACGACAGCACGCCCCGCTACGACGCCGCGGCGGCGGACCTGGCGTGGGAGCGCACGCTGGCGCATTTCGCCCGGCACCTGGCCTGAGGGGGCACTGGGCCCCCGGCGGCGCGGCGGCGGCCCCGTCGCGCCGCGAGTATTTGCGCCAAGGTGAAGCGGCAAGGCAGGCAGGGCTCCGAATCCAGGTTGCGGGGGGGCATTGAGAGGAGCGTCTGGGGATGGGCGGTATCCCATCCGGCGCGCATTCTTCGGGATTCGAGGGATCGGCGGGCGTTTGCAATGCGCACGAGGTTGAGGGCGAAGTGCCGGACGGTTGCCATGTTGCGCGCGCCGTGGCCCTTACGCAGGCGGGAAGGATCGTCGCCGAAGGTGACGTCGAGAACCCGGTGGAGGCGGTTCCCGATGGCCCCGTGGTCGGTTCGTGGGCCTTGGCATCGACGATGCCGGCATGGGTTGCGACGGTCTTCACCAAGAACCGCGACCGGCTGCTGACGACGGCGATGTCGCGCAAGTTCCTGACGGCCACGGCCCGGACCGTCCGGCGCGGCCTCGACCGCGTCAACGCCCACGTCACCGCGACCATGGCCGCCCGCACCCCCGCAAGGTTGCCGGAACCGCCGGCCGTCGTGGCATGACCCCGCCGGAGACGACACGGCAGCCCGACAGCCACGTCGATCAAACCACCGACGCTTGCGCCAATGCGGGCCGGCAACGAGAAAGCCGTCCTGCACGCCTGGGTTTTTCAGCAGCCTGTCAGGGGGCGCCGGCCTCACGCCGTGCCGTTGGCGCGCGCCTCGACGTTGCGCGCAAGCTCGGCGATGGCGGCGCGGAACCGCGCGACATGGCGCTTGCGGTTGATCCGCAGCGCCTGAAGCGCCACCCGCGCCGGCAGGGTGCGCGCGCCGGCATCGAGCGTCACGTCGATGCGCGTGCGCCGCGGCGACATCGCCACCACCTGCAGCACCACCTCGGCCTCGATCGCCTTGCCGGTCGCGTCGTAGTGCAGGAACCGCGGCACCTCCATCTCCAGCAGGTGCACCGCCATCTTCCGCCGCTGGCCGCGGAACGAAAACCCCACGTCCCAGCGCGCCCCCGGCGCCAGCGCCGCGCCGGGATCGCCGCGCACCACCTCGATGCCGCGCCGCATCGCCATCCGCTCGAACGCGCCGACGTCGCACAGGGCGGTGAACACCTGCGCCTGCGCGGCGTCGATATCGGCGCGGGCGGTGAATTTCATCGTCGCTCCCTTCGGGCTGTCGCGGGCCTAGGCAATACGCCCGGCAAGCCAGTTTTCCAGCAGAAAATGCGCGATGGCCCCCTTGCGGGCGGGGTGGATGCGGGGATGCGTGCCGGCCCAGACCGAAACCAGATCCTCGCGGGCAAGCCACAACGCATCCTCGATCTCGTCGGGGTCGGGAACGATGTCGGTGGTTTCGGCCTCGCCCACGCAGCCGATCATGAGCGAGTTGGGAAACGGCCACGGCTGCGAGGCGACATAGCCGACGTGGCCCACCCGCACGCCGGTTTCCTCGGCCACCTCGCGGCGCACCGCCGCCTCGATCGTCTCGCCCGGCTCGACGAAGCCGGCGAGGCACGAATACATCCCCTCGGGCCACCCCGGCGAACGGCCCAGCAGCACCGAATTGCCATGGCGGATCAGCATGATCACCACCGGATCGGTGCGCGGGAAGTGGTGCGCGCCGCACGCCGGGCAGGTGCGCTGCCAGCCGGCCATCACGATCTCGCTTTCCTGCCCGCAGCGGGCGCAGAAGCGGTGGCTCGCGTGCCAGTTGAGCAGCGCGCGCGCCGTCACCGCGACCTCGGCGCCGGCCGGATCGAGCCGGGCCATGATCCGGCGCAGTTCGGCAAAGCGCAGTTCGGGCGGCAGCGCGGGGTGGGTCTGCTCGGTCGGATCGAAGAACGAGCCCAGCGCCGCGACGTCGATTTCGGCCGGCTCCCAGGCCGAGACGTCGGCGGCGAAGATCGCGCCCTTGGCATCCTCGCCGATGAAGATCGGGGCCTCGACGGCATCCTCGAGCACCGCGTGGCCGGGCGGCAGCCAGCCGATCCCCTCGCCCCCCGCGCCGGCCACCAGCGGCTTGCCGCGCCACAGCGCCAGCACCCGCGTGTTCGGCGCGGCCCAGCGCGCGGCCAAAGCCGCCGAATCGCCGCGAATCGCCGCCGCCCGTTCCAGCCCGCCGCCGGCGAACGTCACCCGTGCCGAAAGGTCCATCCCGCATCCTCCCCCGGCCTGTGTGCCACGCGCCGCAACCGGGTGCAAATGCCACAGCGCGCGGGAAAGTCTGGTGTTTCCGCGATGCAACCCTGAGGCGACTGGACCGCGGCCGTCACATCGCTATCGTATGGTGGCGGTTATGCTAGCGTGGAACATCCGTCTGACAGGAGAGTCGCCATGCAATCGCTTCGCCGCCGCCAGTTTTCCCGCCGGTCGTTTCTTGCCGGCACCGCCGCAGGGGCAACCTTGATCGCACTCCATCCCTATTCCGCCCGCGCCGCCGCGAACCAGGCGCATCTGCGGATTCTCGAAACCACCGACCTGCATGTGCACGTCTTCCCCTACGACTATTATTCCGACCGGCCGATCGACACCGTGGGCCTTGCCCGCACCACCTCGATCATCGACGCGATCCGCGCCGAGGCCACGAACACGATCCTGATCGACAACGGCGACTTCCTGCAGGGCAACCCGATGGGCGACTACATCGCCTACGAGCGCGGCATGAAGGAGGGCGACCTGCACCCGGTCATCAAGGCGATGAACACCGTGGGCTTCGCCGCCTCGACGCTGGGCAACCACGAATTCAACTACGGGCTCGACTTCCTGATGAAATCGCTCGCGGGGGCCGAATTCCCGATCGTCTCGGCCAATGTGGTGACCGCGCGCGGCGCGACCCCGCGCCAGGACACGGGGCTGGTCAAGCCCTACGTCATCCTCGACCGGATGCTGACCGACGGCGAAGGGGTGGAACACCCGATCCGCATCGGCCTGATCGGCTTCGTGCCGCCGCAGATCATGAACTGGGACCGCAAGCACCTTGAAGGCAACGTCGAGACCCGCGACATCGTCGAGGCGGCCGAGGCCTGGGTGCCCGAGATCAAGGAGGCCGGCGCCGACATCATCATCGCGCTGTCGCATTCCGGCATCGGCGCGGCCGAGCGCAGCGACGGGATGGAGAACGCCTCGGTGCCGCTGTCGCGGGTGGCCGGCATCGACGCGCTGCTGACCGGGCATTCGCACCTCGTGTTCCCCTCGCCCACCTACGACGGCTTCGCCGAGGTCGATCCGGCCACCGGCACGGTGGGCGGCAAGCCCGCGGTGATGGGCGGGTTCTGGGGCTCGCACATGGGGCTGATCGACCTGATGCTGGAACGCGACGGCGGCGAGTGGCGGGTGGTCGCCCACACCTCCGAGGCGCGCCCGATCTACACCCGCGCCGAGGATCGCAGCATCGTGCCCGAGGTCGAAAGCGCGCAATACGTCCTCGACGCCGTGGCGGCCGAGCATGACGCCACCCTCGCCTACGTGCGCCGCGGCGTCGGCAAGACCGACGCGCCGCTTTACAGCTATTTCGCGCTGGTGGCCGACGATCCGTCGGTGCAGATCGTCTCGAACGCCCAAAGCTGGTACATCGCCGAGATGATGAAGGGCACCGAGCACGAAGGCTTGCCGGTGCTGTCGGCGGCGGCGCCGTTCAAGGCCGGCGGCCGCTCGGGCCCCGACTATTACACCGATGTCGCCGCCGGCGATATCGCGATCAAGAACGTGGCCGACCTTTACCTCTACCCCAACACCATCCGCGCGGTGCGCATCGACGGCGCGCAGCTCAAGGACTGGCTGGAGCGTTCGGCGGGGATGTTCAACCAGGTCGAACCCGGCGCGCAGGACGCCGAACTGCTGAACCCCGAGTTTCCCAGCTACAACTTCGACGTCATCGACGGGGTAAGCTACGAGATCGACCTGTCGCAGCCCTCGAAGTTCGACCGCGACGGCGCGCTGGTCAACCCCGACGCCAACCGCATCGTCAACCTGACGTTCAACGGCGCCCCGGTCGACCCGGGGCAGGAGTTCATCGTCGCCACCAACAACTACCGCGCCTCGGGCGGCGGCAGCTTTCCCGGCGCGATGGGCGACACCATCGTGTTCGAGGGCCCCGACACCAACCGCGACGTGATCGTGCGCTACATCGTCGAGCAGGGCACGATCAGCCCCTCGGCCGATGCCAACTGGCGCTTCAAGCCGCTGCCGGGCACCTCGGTGCTGTTCGAGACCGGCCCGCGCGCGCGCGCCTACGTGGGCGACGTCAAGGGCGTGACGATCGAGGACGCGGGCGACCGCGACACCGGATTCGCGCAGTTCCGCATCCGGCTCTAGGCCGGCGGCCGGGACGGCGGCGCGCGCGGGGTGTCGCGCGCGCCGCCTGCCCGCTTTTTCGGCATTCCCCGCCCGAATGCACAAGATCGCGGCACAACCGTCCGGCGCTGCCGCGGCGGGGGCCATCGGGCGCGTGCGACGCTCCCTCCGGAAGCGGCTTCTGCCAATCTCGGGCAGACACCGACAACAGGAGGTTCGACACGTGTTTCACAGGATACTCGCCGCCGCCGCGGCCTCGCTGGTCATGGCCGGAAGCGCCCCGGCGCAGACCGCCCTGCCCTTCGCGCTCGACTGGGTGTTCGAGGGGCCGTCGGCGCCCTATTTCGCGGCCATCGACAACGGCCACTTCGCCGCCGAGGGCCTCGACGTCACCGTGACCGCCGGGCAAGGCTCGCTCGACGCGATCCCCAAGGTCGCGAGCGGCGCCTATCCGGTGGGCTTTGCCGACATCAACAGCCTGGTGCGGTTCCTCGACCAGAACCCCGGCGCGCCGGTGATCTCGGTGATGATGATCTACGACAAGCCGCCCTTCGCCATCGTCGGGCGCAAAAGCCTGGGCATCACCGGCCCGAAAGACCTCGAGGGCCGCATCCTCGGCGCGCCGCCGCCCGATGGCGCCTGGGCGCAGTTCCCCGCCTTCGCCTCGGCCAACGGCCTCGACGTGGCGGCGATCACCGTCGAGCCGGTGGGCTTTCCCACCCGCGAGCCGATGCTGGCCGAGGGCCGGGTGGATGCCGTCACCGGCTTTTCGTTCTCGGTGTTCCTGAACCTCAAGCGGCTGGGCGTCCCGCCCGAGGATATCTCGGTGATCCTGATGGCCGACCACGGGGTCGATCTGTACGGCAACGCGATCATCGTCAACACCGAGTTCGCGGCTGCCAACCCCGAGGTCGTCACCGGCTTCCTGCGCGCGGTGGCAAACGGCTGGCGCGACGTCATCGCCGACCCGGCGGCGGGCATCGAAAGCCTGGTCGCGCGCAACCCCGCCGCCGATGCCGCGCTGGAACGCGAGCGGCTGGAGCTGGCCATCGCCGCCAACGTCGCCACCGACTGGGTGAAGGCCAACGGGATCGGCAACATCGACCCGGCACGGATGGAGCGCGCCATCGCGCAGATCCGCGAAACCTATGCCTTCACCAACGAACCCGACGCCGCGCTCTACTTCACCGACGCCTATCTGCCGACCGACGGCAGCCTGATGCTGAAGTGATCGCGCAGGCGGGCGGCCCGCGCCGCCCGCCGCCTGCCGTCCCGGGGATGCCATGGACCTGATCGAGATTCGCGGCGTGACCCACGCCTATCGCACGGCGGCCGGCCCGCTGCCGGTGCTGGACGCACTGACGATGTCGATCCCCGAGGGCACGTTCAGCGCCGTCGTCGGGCCTTCGGGCTGCGGCAAGTCGACGCTGACGCGGCTGATCGCGGGGCTGATGAAGCCCGACAAGGGCGAGGTCATCCTGCACGGCACGCCGGTGACGGGCCCGCGCGCCAATGTCGGCATGGCGTTCCAGAACCCGGTGCTGCTGGAATGGCGCACGATCATGGAGAACGTCATGCTGCCGCTCGAGATCGTGAGCCCCTCGATGCCCCGCGCCCGCCGCGAGGCCCGCGCGCGCGAGTTGCTGCACCTGGTCGGGCTTGACGGGTTCGAGGGCAAGCGGCCGTCGCAATTGTCGGGCGGGATGCGCCAGCGCGCCTCGCTTTGCCGGGCCATCGTGCACCGCCCCGAGGTGCTGATCCTGGACGAGCCGTTCGGCGCGCTCGACGCCTTCACGCGCGAGGATCTGTGGCAGACGATGCACGCCCTGCGCGCGGAGGAACCTTTCACCGCGCTGCTGATCACCCACGACCTGCGCGAAAGCGTCTACCTTGCCGACGAGGTGGTGGTGCTGTCGGGCCGCCCGGCCACCGCGCAGTTCAAGCTGCGGGTGGACATGCCGGGGCCGCGCCCGCTCGACATGCTGTATGAACCCGGGGCGGTGGCGATGCTGGCCACCCTGCGCCACCAGATCGAGATCGCCCAGGGCCGCGCCGCGCCCCAACCCGCCGCCGCCACGGAACCCGCCCGATGAATGCCTTGCGCAAGGTCGCGGTGCCGGTCGCCGCGATGATCCTGTTCGCCCTCTTGTGGGAATGGCTGGTGTGGATCAACGGCTGGCCCGATTACCGCATGGCCTCGCCGTCCGACCTGTGGCCGGCGTTCTGGAAGTTCCGCGGCCTGTTCCTCGAATACGGCTGGCAGACGCTGTGGCGCACCGTGGTCGGGCTGGCCGTGGCCGTCGTCGCGGGCACCGCCATCGGCGTGGTGATGGGCATGTCGCGCACCATGCACGACGCGCTATATCCCCTTCTGGTGGGCTTCAACGCCATCCCCAAGGCCACGCTGGTGCCGGTGATCGCGCTGATGTTCGTGGGCCGGAACGATTTCAACACCGTGCTGATCGCGTTCCTGATCTCGTTCTTCCCGATCGCGGTGTCGGTTTCCATCGGGCTTTCCACGCTCGAGCCCGAATACCGCGACATCCTGCGCGCGCTGGGCGCCTCGAAGCTCGCGATCTTCTGGAAGATCGCCCTGCCCAAGACCCTGCCCGAGTTCTTCGGCGCGCTGAAGGTGGCGGCCACGCTGGCCTTCATCGGCACCAACCTGATGGAGATCGTCCAGCCCCACGGCCGCGGGCTGGGCCACCTGTTCGACTCGGGGCGGATCGCGGCCGATTATCCGCTGATGTTCGCGGTTTTGATCGCGCTCGCGGTGCTGGGGATCGTGCTTTACTACATCGTGGTGGCGCTGGAGCGGATTTTCGCCGGCTGGGCGGTGCGCGACCACCACTGAACCGGCCCGCCGCCTGTGTCATAACGACGCCAGGCCGCGCGCGGCCCTCGCGCTGCCGGCCCCGTCGCGGTATTGCGGCAAGGCCGCCGTGGCGGCGGCACCCGGCCGCGCGTGGCCGGGCAACCGAGGGGAACCTGGCATGATCCGGCACATCGTGATGGCATTCGCGCTGGTGGCCAGCGGCTCGGCGGCCGTGGCCCAGACCGAGGTGCGCCTCGCGCTCGACGGGCCGCTGTCGGCCGCCCATGCCGGCATCGCCATGGCCGAGGTCGAGGGGCTGTTCGCCGACGCGCGGCTGTCGGTCGAACTGGTCGCCACAAGCGGCTCGCGGGATGCGGTCTCGCGGGTGGCGGTGGGCTCGTATCACGCCGCGATCGCCGATCTCGGAACGCTCACCGAATTCCTCAACGACGTCCCGGGCGCGCGGGTGATCGGGGTGATGGTGATCGAGGATCGCCCCGGCCACGCGGTGATCGCGCGTCGCAACGCCGGCATCGCCGCGCCGGCCGACCTTGCCGGCCACACGCTGGGCCGCGTCCGCGACGACGAGGCCGCGCGACGGCTGCCCAATTTCGCCTCGGCGCTCGGGCTTCGGCCGGTCTCGGACGGCTTCAAGTCGTTTCCCGACACCGACGCGCTGGCCGCGGCGCTGGCCGACGGCACCGTGAACGCGATCGTCGCGCGCGCGCCGATGGTGCTGCCGGAACTGGCCGCCGCCGGCCTCGGGGCCGACGATCTGGTGGTGTTCCGCATGGACGACGCACCGCTTCATGTCTCGGGGCGGACGCTGGCGGTCAATACCGACAACGCCGCGCCCGGCGCCCGCACCGCGCAGGCGCTGATCCGCGCCATCGTCCTGGGCTGGGGCCGCGCCATCGCCGACCCCGACGCCGCGGTGGCCGCGCTGGTCGCGCTTGACCCTACGCTCGACCCCGCGCTCGAGGCCGCGCGCCTCGAGATGATCGTGCAGCAGAACATCCTCACCGACTGGGTGCGCGAAAACGGCATCGGCAAGCCCTTCAACGGCCGCCTCGAGGCCGGCTATTCCGAGCTTCAGGAAGACCCGGCCTTCGTGATCGGCGTCGACGGCAACATGGTGCTGAACTTCGGCAGCCTGCCGTCGCAGGCGGTGCGCATGATCGCCCCCGCGCCCTGAGCGCCGGCGGCCAGACAGGGAGACCCGGCCATGATCCGACACATTTTTGCGGCCCTCGCGGCGCTTGGCATCGCCACCGCCGCCGGCGCGCAGACCGAGATCCGCATCGCGCTCGACGGGCCGCTGTCGGCCGCCCATGCCGGGCTTGCGGTGGCCCGGGCCGAGGGGCTGTTCGCGGGCGCGGGGCTGGCGGTGGAACTGGTCGGCACCGCGGGCTCGCGCGATGCGCTGTCGCGCACTGCGCTGGGCAATTACGCCGCCGCGATCGCCGATTTCAGCACCCTGACCGAGTTCGTCTACGACCAGCCGCAGGCGCCGGTGATGGGGGGTCTGGTGATCGAGGATCGCGCCGGGCACGCGCTGATCGCGCGCCGCGACGCCGGCATCGCCGAACCGGCCGACCTGGCCACCCGCAAGATCGGCCGCGTCCGCGACGACGAGGCCGCGCGCCGCCTGCCCAATTACGCCAGCGCGATGGGGCTGGCGCCGCTGTCGGACGGCTATACCTCGTTTCCCGACACGGCCGCCCTGGTCGCGGCACTGGCCGACGGCAGCGTCGAGGCGATCGCCGCCCGCGCGGCGATGGTGCTGCCGGAACTGGCCGCGGCGGGCCTCGGGGCCGATGCGCTGGCGGTGTTCATGCTGGCCGACGCACCGCTCTACCACCCCGGCCGGACCCTCGCGCTCAACACCGAGGTCACGACCCCCGAGACCGCGCAGGCGCTGGTCGACGCCACCATCGCCGGCTGGCAGCGCGCCGCGGCCGATCCGGCGGCGGCGGTGGACGCGCTGCTGACGCTGGCGCCGGGGCTTGACGCGGGCCGCGAGGCCGCGCGCCTCGAGATGGTGCTGTCGCACAACATCCTCACCGACTGGGTGCTGGCCGAGGGCATCGGCATGCCCTTCAACGGCCGCCTCGAGGGCGCCTTCGCGCAATTGCAGGAAGATCCCGCCTTCGTGCTGTCCATCAACCGCCAGTGGGTGCTCGATCCTGCCTACCTGCCCCCGTCCGAGGCCCGCAAGATCGCCCCCGCCCGGTGATCCACCGGCCGCACCATCGCAGCCTCCTTGCGTCGGGGGCGCCTGGGGCCTATATCGCCGGGCGAGAGGCTGGCGCGGGCAGGCGCCTCGCCAACCCGGTCAGGTCCGGAAGGAAGCAGCCGCAACGAGCCCCGTCTGGGTCGTGTTTCAGCCTCTCACCCCCGCGCCCCGACACGAGGAACACCCGATGCGCATCAGCCGCCGCCGGGGCGCCGACGCAAGCCGCCGCGCGGGGGACGCGGCGCAGACGGCCGCCACCGCGCAGGCCGCGCGCGCATGGCCCGCCCGGTGCAGGCGGACAAGACGCGAAAGCGCGCATCCGGCCTCCCGCTCCCGCCCCCCCCCAACGCTCCCGGCCCCCCGGGCGCAGCCTTGCCCCCGGTGCGCGCCCTCGCCCGCAGCTACGGCCGCTCGACCAGTTCCACCCGGCGGTTACGCTCGCGCCCGGCGTCCGAGACGTTCGAGAATACCGGCACCAGCGGCCCGACCCCGTGCGCCTCGAGCCGCTCGGCCGCGACCCCGTGATCGCGCGCCAGCGCCGCCACCACCGCCGCCGCACGCTGCTGCGACAGGCGGGTGTTGTAGTCGAACCCGCCGCGCGCATCGGTGTGGCCGACGACGTAGAACACCAGGTCGGGGTGGGCGGCCAGATACTCGGCCACCGCCGCCAGCGCGATGGCGGATTGCGGCTGCAGCGTCGCGCTGTCGAAGTCGAAATAGATGCCGTCGAGCACCACCCTGCCCTTCTCGGTCAGGTCGCGGCCGATGGCCTCGGCGTCGACCGCGACTAGCCCGGTCTCGGCGGTGTCGACCTCGACGATGTCGATCAGCGTGCCGACGTAATCCTCGGCGTGCTGCTCGACCGTGACCACCACCCACACCGGGCCGGCGGCGCGGTCGCGCCGGGCGACGAACACGCCGGCGCCGCCCTGGCTTGCAGTGCCGGCGGCGATGGTGCCGACCTCGCCGGGGGCGGTGAACGGGTTCTCGATCAGGTAGATGCCAAGCCACTGGCGGCTGCCGACGTCGGTGCCGCCGCGGGTGGGCGACATGCCCTGGGCCAGGATCTCGAACCCCTCGGCGGCGAAGGCGTCGCGGAAGTTGAGGAACACCTCGTCATAGCCGCGGTCGGTGCCCTCGCGGGCATAGAAGGTGCGGGTGACGCGACCCTCCAGATCGGCCCAGTCGTCGATGGTCCGAAAGCCGGTGACCGGGCCGATGGGTATCCGGTAGGGGCGGAAGTTCTCGATCGTCTGCCAGCGGATCTGCTGGCCGGGGTAGCGGGTGACCATCGGATGCTCGACCACGCCGGCGACATCCTGGGCCGGCGCGGCGGCCGGCGAAAGGGCAAGCAGGAAAAGGGCGAAAAGCGGGGCCACGCCCCGGCGAAACGGCAAGATCGTCATCAAAACCTCCAGACAATCGCATATCTGAATGCCCGGTCCAGGGCCGGGCCCCTGCGCCGGCACGCGCGGCGCAGGGCGATCATAGCCGAACTTGCGCACCCGGTCATCGCCCGCGGCATGCCGGCAAGTGTGGACGATTCCCGCCCCGCACTCTAGGCTCGGGCACGCGCGAATCCGCCGGTGAACATGTCCGACACCCACCCCACGCAGGGCCCGGCCTATCAGGTTCTGGCCCGCAAATACCGCCCCGCCACCTTCGCCGATCTGATCGGGCAGGAGGCGATGGTGCGCATCCTGCGCAACGCCTTCGCCACCGACCGGATCGCGCAGGCGTTCATCCTGACCGGCATCCGCGGCACCGGCAAGACGACGACGGCGCGGATCGTGGCCAAGGGGCTGAACTGCACCGGCCCCGACGGCACCGGCGGGCCCACCACCGACCCCTGCGGCGTCTGCGATCAATGCGTGGCAATCGCCGAGGGGCGCCATGTCGACGTGCTCGAGATGGACGCGGCCAGCCGCACCGGCGTCGGCGACATCCGCGAGATCATCGACAGCGTACATTACCGGGCGGCCTCGGCGCGCTACAAGATCTACATCATCGACGAGGTGCACATGCTGTCCACCTCGGCGTTCAACGCGCTGCTCAAGACGCTCGAGGAACCGCCGGCGCATGTGAAGTTCATCTTCGCCACCACCGAGATCCGCAAGGTGCCGGTGACGGTGCTGTCGCGCTGCCAGCGGTTCGACCTGCGCCGGGTCGAGCCCGAGGTGATGATCGCGCATCTGCAACGGATCGCCGCCGCCGAGGGCGCGGCCATCGCCGAGGATGCGCTGGCGCTGATCGTGCGCGCCGCCGAAGGCTCGGTGCGCGACGCGATGAGCCTGCTCGACCAGGCGATCGGGCACGGCGCCGGCGAAACCTCGGCCGACGAGGTGCGCGCGATGCTGGGGCTGGCCGACCGCGGCCGGGTGCTGGATCTGTTCGAGCGGGTGATGACGGGCGACGCGGCCGGGGCGCTGGCGGAATTGTCGGGGCAATACGCCGACGGCGCCGACCCGATGGCGGTGCTGCGCGACCTCGCCGAGATCACCCATTGGCTGAGCGTGATCCGCATCGCCCCCGAGGCCGCCGACGATCCCACCGTGTCCCCGGCCGAGCGCGACCGCGGCCGCGACCTGGCCGGGCGGCTGCCGATGCGGGTGCTGACGCGAACCTGGCAGATGCTGCTCAAGGCGCTCGAAGAGGTCGCGGTGGCGCCCAACGCGATGATGGCCGCCGAGATGGCGGTGATCCGGCTGACCCATGTCGCCGACCTGCCCGACCCCGGCAGCCTGGTGCGCCGGTTGAGCGAGGGCGGCGGGGCGGCGGCGGGGGCGGTTCCCGCCGCCGCCCCCGGCCCTGCCCCCGCCCCTGCCGCCCCGCCCGCGCCGCAGGCACGGGCCATTGCCCCCCCCTCCGGGGGGGCGGGGGGGGCCGTCGCCCTGCGGGCGGCGGCCCCCGACGCGGGCACGGCCCCGTTGCCCGCCAGCTTCGACGAGATGCTGGCGCTGATCCGCGAGCGGCGCGACATGACGCTGCTGATCGAGGTCGAGGCCGGTGTCGGCCTCGTGCGCTACGCGCCCGGCCGGATCGACTTCACCCCCGCCCCCGACGCCGCCCCCGACCTTGCATCGCGGCTCGCCGCCCGGCTTCAGGGCTGGACCGGCCAGCGCTGGACGATCAGCGTATCGGGACGCGGCGGCGCGCCCACGGTGGCCGAAGCCCGCCGCGCCGCCCAGGCGCGGGCCGAGGCCGAGGCCGCGGCGATGCCGCTGGTGCAGGCGGTGCTCGACACCTTCCCCGGCGCCCGCATCGCCGCGGTGCGCGAGATCGAGCCCGAGGCCGGCGGCGGCGGCTTCGACGCCGCCACGGCGGCCCTGCCCGCGATTGACGACGACGGCGCCGGCGGGGCGTGGGATCCGTTCGAGGACGAATGACGAAAGGAACGACGATGCTCAAGGGACTGGGCGGCCTTGGCGACATGGCCAAGATGATGAAGGCGGCGCAGGAGATGCAGGGCAAGATGGCCGAACTGCAGGACTCGCTCGCCGCGATCACGGTGGTGGGCGAATCCGGCGCCGGGTTGGTGCGGGCCACCGCCACCGCGAAGGGCGAGCTTGTCGGGCTCGAGATCGACCCGTCGATCTTCAACCCCGACGAGAAGGAGGTGGTCGAGGATCTGATCCTCGCCGCGGTCAAGGACGCGCAGGCCCGCGCCACCGAGCGTGGCGCCGACGAGATGCGGCGGATGACCGAGGGGCTGGGGCTGCCCGCCGACTTCAAGCTGCCGTTCTGACGGGCGCTATCGGCCCGCGGCCGGCGCCGCGGGGAAGGACACGGGGGGGCACATGGCCGAAGCCGGCGGCGGCACCGCGATCGACGAGCTGATCGCGCTGATGGCGCGGCTGCCGGGGCTGGGCCCGCGCTCGGCCCGGCGGGCGGTGCTGCATCTGCTGGCGCGCCGGGCGGTAGCGATGGCGCCGCTGGCCGCGGCGATGGCCGAGGTCGCGGCCAGCGCGCGCGATTGCGTGGTGTGCGGCAACCTCGCCACCGCCGACCGTTGCACCATCTGCGCCGATCCGCGCCGGGCCACGGGCGAGATCTGCGTCGTCGAGGGGGTGGCCGACCTCTGGGCGATGGAACGCGCGATGGTGTTCGGCGGGCGCTATCACGTGCTCGGGGGCACGCTGTCGGCGCTCGACGGGGTCGGGCCGGACGACCTCGGGATCCCGCGGCTGCTCGCGCGGGTCGCCGACGAGGGCGTGGGCGAGGTGATCCTGGCGCTCGGGGCCACGGTGGAGGGGCAGACCACCGCCCATTACCTGGCCGAGCGGCTGGCCGGTGCCGGGGTGCGGGTGAGCACGCTGGCGCAGGGCGTGCCGGTGGGCGGCGAGCTGGACTACCTCGACGACGGCACCATCGGCGCGGCGCTGCGGGCGCGAAGGCCGCTGTAGGGCCAGACGGGCGGGCGAAAACCCGCCCGGGGCGCACAGATCGAAGGGTTCCTATCAGGTGCGCGAGGCCGAGGACGGGGCGCGCCACATGAACCATGTCGGGATCAGAGCGAGCAGGAATATGCCGCAGACGACGAAAAAGCCGTCCTGAAAGGCCGCGTTCGAGGACTGGATCATCACGGTCTGGCCCAGGAACGATGCCGCGGCCGGCATGAGCTGAGAATCCGGCAGTCCCGTGGTGTGCAGAAGGCCGGCAACCTCGCGCAAGAGTTCCATCGTCGTGGCGTTGTCGCTGGTCTGGGTCGCGGCAAAGGCATCCGCGTGCATGATCGTGCGCCGCTCGATGAACACGCTCAGAAGGTTCACCCCGAAGGCGCCGCCAAGCTGACGGACGAAGTTGGAAGCGCCCGAGCCCTGCCCCAGCAGGTGCGGCGGCAGAACCTTGAGCGCTCCCGACGAGATGGCGGGAAACACCAGCCCCAGCCCCACGCGCGAGAGGATCGTCAGGAACGCCAGGGTCCAGAAGGCGGTGTGGACATTCACCTCGGTCATCAGCCACGAGGCCCACGCAAAGACCAACATGCCGATGCCGATCATGATCGGCGCGGCCACCCTGTCGGACAATGCCCCCGCGACGGGAAAGACCAGCAGCATCGCGAAGCCCGAGGGCATCAGAAGCAGGCCCGCCTGGGTGGGCGTCATGCCCTGGATCTGCTGCACGAAAACCGGCAGCAGATAGGTCGAGCCGAACAGCCCCGCCCCCATGATGAAGGCAATGATCGAGGCCGAGGAAAAGGCGAAATTCGCGAAGAGCCGCATGTCGAGCATGGGCTTGTCGGTATGCAGCTCCCAGGTGACGAAGGCGATGGCCGAAGCAACGGAAATCGTGAAACCCGACAGGATGATGTTGGACTCCCATCCAAGCCGCTGCGCGTTCGACAGCGTGCTGAGCAGGACGGCAAGAAAGACCGACAGGATCGCCACGCCGACAAAGTCGAACGCCGGGATCGGCCCGCTTTCTTCACGGCCAGGCAGGAAGATGTTTGCCAGCACGATGGCGATGCCGGCGAAGGGCAGGCCCATGTAGAAGACGAAGCGCCAGTCGAAGGCATCCATCAGCACGCCGCCGATCCAGGGCCCCAGCGCCGGGGCCAGCACCACGCCAACGCCGTAGATCCCCATGGCCGCGCCGCGCTTGTCGGGCGGAAAGACCTTGAACAGCATGATCATGGCCAGCGGCTGGACGATGCCCGCCGCCGATCCCTGCACCACGCGCGCCAGTGTCAGCACGCTCTCGTTCGGCGCGAGGCCCCCAAGGATCGAACCGGCAAGGAACACCCCCATCGCGGCGGACATCGTCAGCCGCATCCCGAAGGCGCGGTTGGCCCAGTCGGCCAGCAGCATCGTCGCGGTCATCGCGGCCAGGAAGCCGGTCGAGATCCATTGTGCCTGCACGCCGCTGATGCCGAAGGCGCCCATGACCGCCGGGATGGCGACGTTCACGATCGTCGCGGACAACACCACCGAGATGGTCGCCACCATGATCGAGCCGGTCGCCAACCACTTGTAGGCGGGGCCATAGCGCTCGAAATAGGTGTCAATCTGCGACATCGACATAAACCTCGACCATCATGCCGGGCCTCAGTTCGGCGCCGGTGGCGTCGATCGACACGCGGATCGGCAGGCGCTGGGTGACCTTGGTGAAGTTGCCCGAGGGGTTGGGGCTGGGCAGAAGCGCAAGCTGGCTTGTCGCGGCCCCGCCCATCCCGATCACCTCGCCCTCGAAGGTCCGGCCGGGAATGGCGTCGACGGTGATGCTGGCGCGCGACCCGACGCCGATCCTGCCGAAGTCGGTCTCCTTGACATTGGCGTCGATCCAGACGTCGTTCGGCGCGTGATACATCGCGATGCGTGTGCCCGGCGTCACGTATTCGCCGACATCGACAAAGGTCGCGTCGACGATGCCGTCGAACTGGGCCGTGATCGTGCGGTGCGCAAGGTCGATCTCCTTCAGGCTGCGGTCGGCCTCGGTGCCCGCCCGTCCGGCCATAAGGGACGCAATCTGCGACTCCAGCACATTCCTCTGTTCTCCGTCGGCCTCGACGATGGCCAGACTGGCCCGCGCGTTTTCGATCGCCGCGAACGCCGCGCGCTCCTGCTGGGCGGCAGTGTCCAGGGCCGCCTTGGACTCGTCGAGGGTTTGCTGCGACGTGATATTCTGCTCGGCAAGCTTGATCGCCCTCTCGTGACGGGCGCGGGCGTTCGTCAGCACGGCAAGCGATGCCTCATGGTTTGCCTCGGCGGCGGCAATGCCGGCAAGTGCCGCGTCCCGCCGCGCGGAAAGCTGCCTTTCGAGCAATACCTTGCGTGCCTGAAGCTCCGCCAGTTGCGCGTCGGTGGCGGCAAGCCTCGACAGGACGGCATCAAGCTGCGGCTGCGAGGATTCGCGGTCGATCGCGGCGATCAGATCGCCCTTTTCGACAGTGTCCCCCACGTGCACCGGAATCTCCGTGACCCGCCCGGCAACCTCGCTCGATATGGTGACGACATTGGCCGCGATCCGGGCATCGTTGATGTGCACCGTCGTGAATCGTGCGGCCAGCCACGGGACGGCGAGCCACACCGCAACTGCGATCACGGCGCCGATCAGGATCAGCCGGGGCCATCGCGTGCGGCTGCGCCTGGGCGGGCGCCCCGGCTCCGGCTTGTCCACCGCGGCCTTGTCGGCAATGGCCTCACCCACCTTTATGTCATCCATTTTGACCATTGTTCAATAACTCCAATCTTGCCGCGATGCGCATCAGCACTTCCGTTGCGATACGCAGGTCCTGCGGCGGAACATCCTCGAGAATTGCCATCCGGCTTGCCGCCGAGATCTCTTTCATCCTGTCGATGAGGGGCCACGCGGCATCTGTCAGATGAAGCGTCTTGGCCCGTCTGTCCTCGACGGACGGACGGCGTTCGATCAGCCCGGCATTTTCAAGCCCGTCCAGCAGGCGGACCAGCGACGCCGCCTCGATCTCGAGGGTGCGCGCCAGCTCGATCTGCGTCGTCTCTTCCTTCCGCGAGAGCTCCAGCAATACTTTCCACCGTGCCTCGGACAGGCCGAGATCCCGGAACTGGAGGTCGAGATACCGTTTCCACATGCGCGACGACGCCGCCAGATAGCGCGCGAAAGGCTCCATGAGCTCGATCGTACCGGGGTCGTCCTGCATTGGTGATTTCTTTTTATCAGCTTGCCGATAGTTGTGAGACTAACTAGTGTGGCAACAACCATCTTGCAAGTACCATTCCGACACTGGAGCCCATCGATGTATGCCACGATCCTGCTGTGTTACGACGGCTCGCGCGAAGGGCGGCTGGCGCTGCGCGAAGGGGCGCGGCTTGCGCAGATCACGGGGGCCGGGGTGATCCTGCTGGCGGTGGTCGAGACCGTCGCGGGCAATGCGCTGGCGCAGGGCGCGGATGCCGGCGCGCTTGTCCACCAGCAAGCCGATTTCAAGGCGGTCCTCGACGAGGGCCATCGAAGACTGACCGCGATGGGCCTGGCACCCGACGTCCGCATGGAGTTCGGCGACCCGGTCGCGAAGATCACGAAGGTCGCAACCGAAACCGGGGCCGATCTGGTTGTCGTCGGGCACCACAAGCAGGGATTCTGGACCCGCTGGATGAGCCGCTCGGTCGCTGCCGGGCTGGGCGACGCGCTGGGATGCAGCCTTCTTCTGGCGCAGAAGGTCGTCGAGGATTCCGAGCTTTTCGCAAGCGCCGGGCAGGCATAGCCGGAAGGCGGATACGCCGCCCCGCAGCACTCAGCGCAGGAAGTCGCGGAACCGGCGCAGCGCGAAGGCGAACATCGCCGCACCGATCACCGCCAGCGCCAGCATTTGCGGCCAGACCACCGCAAGGCCCGCGCCCCGGAACAGCACCGCCTGCGCCAGCGCGATGAAATGCGTGTTGGGCGCCGCCAGCATGATGTATTGCACCACCTCGGGCATGGATTCCCGCGGGGTCATGCCCCCCGACAGGATTTCCAGCGGCAGCAGCACCAGAAGCAGCAGCATGGCGAATTGCGGCATCGAGCCCGAGATCGTCGCCAGAAGGATGCCCAGCGAGGTGGTAGCGAACAGGTGCAGTGCCGCGCCCGCAAGGAACAGTGCCACCGAGCCCGCCACCGGAACCCCCAGAACCCCCTGCACCATGAAGGTGAGAGACAGCCCCGCCGCCACCAGCACCACGCCGCCCATGCTGAGCACCTTGCTGGTCATGATCTCGGCCGCGCTGACCGGCATGACCAGCAGGTGCTCGACGGTGCCATGCTCGCGCTCGCGGATCAGCGCGGCGCCCGACAGGATGATCGACAGCATGGTCACGGCGCTGATCACCGCCGTCAGCGCCCCGAACCAGCCCGGATCCAGCGCCGGGTTGAAGCGGGCGCGCAGCGCAAGATCGACCGGCACGGCGGCCTCGCGCCCCATCCAGCCGGTGATTTCCTGATCGACGATCGCCTGGATATAGCCCGCGCCGGTGAACGCCTGGCTGACCCGTGTCGCATCGACGTTGAGCTGCACCTCGGGCCGGTTCCCGGCCAGCAGGTCGCGCTGGAACTCGGGCGGGATCACCAGCGAAAAGGTGTCGATGCCGGCATCCATCCGGGCATCCATTTCCGCGATGTCGATCTGGGCGGGCGGCACGAAATAGGGCGGCAGGAACGCATCCCCGATGCGCCGCGACAGCGGCGAGGCATCCTCGTCCACGATGCCGATCGCGGCGCGGTTCAACGTCTCGGGCATGGCGGTGGCGTGGGTGTAGATGTCCAGCGTGAAGGCATAGACCACCAGCGCCAGCAGCAGCGGATCGCGCACGAGCCCGCGAAGCTCCTTGATCGCGAGATACAGCACATGCCTGGGGCGCATCGCTCAGGCCTCCTGCTTGCGCACGAAGAACGCGCCGAGCGCCACGAGCACCGGCACCAGCACCAGCATCGGCAGGAACGACCCGGCCAGATCGCCGAAATCCAGCGCCTTGGCGAAAACCCCGCGCGAGATGGTGACGAAATGGCTGGTCGGGAACACCTCGCCGATCACCCGGCCCATGCCGTCCAGCGAGGAAACCGGGTCGATGATGCCGCCATATTGCGCGGCCGGGATCAGGGTGGCCAGCGCGGTAAAGAACAGCGCCGTGACCTGGCTGCGGGTGAACGCCGAGATCAGCAGGCCCAGCCCTGTGGCCAGCACGACATAGACCAGCGCCCCCGCCGACAGCGCCAGCAGGCTGCCCTTCACCGGCACGCCGAAGACGAACACCGCCAGCGCCAGCAGCAGCAGGAAATTGATGAAGCCGAGCACGACATAGGGCACCTGCTTGCCCAGCAGGAATTCCAGCCGCAGCGCCGGGGTGACATAGAGGTTCACGATCGAGCCTGTCTCCTTCTCGCGCGCGACCGACAGGACGGCGAGCATGGCCGGGATCAGCATCAGCAGAAGCGGGATCACTGCGGGCACCATGGCCGCCAGGCTTTCGACATCGGGGTTGTAGCGATAGCGCGTTTCCAGGCTGTAGCTGCCGGTTACGGCATCGTCGCCATAGACCTGCCGCAACTGCTCGGTCAGCCAGTGAAAGTGCATGCCCTGAATATAGCCGCGCACCGTATTGGCGCGCATCGGCATGGCGCCGTCGAACCAGGCGCCAATCTCCACCGGGCGGCCGCGTTCGACATCCGCCGCGAAGCCCGGCGGGATCTCCAGCGCCAGGCTGATCTCGCCCGCGCGCATCCGCCGGTCGAGGTCGGCATGGTCGATGAGCGGGGGTTGTTCGTCGAAGTAGCGCGACCCGGCCAGATCGTTGACATAGGACTGGCTGGCGATGGTCTGGTCGAAGTCGAGCACCGCGAACTTGAGATCCTCGACATCCATCGAAATCCCGTATCCCAGCACGATCATCAGGATCACGCTGCCGACGCTGGCAAGCGTCAGGCGGATCGGGTCGCGGCGCAGTTCCAGCGCCTCGCGCCACGAAAAGCTCAGCAGCCGGGCAAGGCTGAACCGCCCGCGCCGCCGCCGTGGCGCGGCCGAAACCGCGGCGCCGAGATCCTGCTCCGTGGCCGCGGGCTTGCCGCCCTCGCGTTGCGCGCGTTCCAGGTGATGGATGAAGGCATCGTCCAGCGTTTCTGCGCCGGCCTCCTTGCGGATCGCTTCGGGCGTGTCGCTGACCAGCACGCGGCCCTCGTGCATCAGCGAAATCCGGTCGCAGCGCGTGGCCTCGGACATGTAGTGGGTCGAGATGAAGATCGTCACGCCGTCATTTCGCGACAGGTCCACGAGCGCCTGCCAGAAGGTGTCGCGCGCCACCGGATCGACGCCCGAGGTCGGCTCGTCAAGGATCAGCACCTCCGGACGGTGGATCAGCGCCACCGCCAGCGACAGCCGCTGACGAAGACCAAGCGGCAGGCGCAGCGGCAGGCTGTCGAGCACGTCCTCAAGATCGAACCGTTGCGCCAGTTCCGCGATCCGCGGCGCGATCTCGTCGGGCGCCATGTCGAACAGCCGCGCGTGCAGATCGAGGTTCTGGCGCACCGTGAGTTCGGAGTAGAGCGAGAAGGATTGCGTCATGTAGCCGATGCGCCGGCGTGTTGCCATGTCGCGGGTGTCAACCGTCCGGCCGTTGATCCGGGTGGTGCCTTCGGCAGGTTCCACAAGCCCGGTCAACGCCTTCATCGTCGTCGTCTTGCCGCAACCGTTGGACCCGAGAAAGCCGAAGATCTCGCCTTTCTCGATGCGGAAGCTCACGTCCTTGACCGCCGCGAAATCGCCGAACCGGACCGTCAGGTTTTCGGCCTCGACGACGTAACCGTCGCGATCCGCGCGGTCACGCGGCGGGACGGTCAGCTCGTGGTGCCGGGCGCGCCGTTCCTCGGGGAGCAGCGCGATGAAAGCCTTGTCGAGGTTGGCAGCCCCGGTGCGATCGAGGATCTCGGCAGGGGTGCCGGTGGCCAGCACCTTGCCGTCGTCCATCGCCACCAGGTGATCGAACCCCGCCGCCTCCTCCATGTAGGCGCTGGCGACGATCAGGCTCATGCCCGGGCGCGCGGCGCGGATGCGCGCGATCAGCGCCCAGAACTCGCGCCGCGACAGCGGATCGACGCCGGTTGTCGGCTCGTCCAGGATCAGCAGGTCGGGGTCGTGGATCAGCGCGCAGCACAGGCCCAGCTTCTGTTTCATGCCGCCCGAAAGCTTGGCCGCCGGGCGGTCGGCAAAGGGCGCAAGATCGGTCGCCTCGAGCAGATCGGCGATCCGCCGGTCGCGCTCGGCCCGGCTTTCGCCGAACAGACGGCCGAAGAATTCGACATTCTCGCGCACCGAGAGCGTGGGATAGAGATTGCGCCCCAGACCCTGCGGCATGTAGGCGATCCGCGGGCAGATCCGGGCGCGGTGCCCGGCGCGGCGCATGTCGCCGCCCAGCACTTCAAGCCGCCCCGCCTGCATCTTCCGCGCCCCGGCGACCAGCGCCAGAAGGCTCGACTTGCCCACGCCATCGGGCCCGATCAGGCCGACGATGCAGCCCGCCGGCAGGTCGAGCGAAACCGCGTCCAGCGCCCGGACCTTGCCGTAAAGCAGCGAGAGCCCCTCGGCCCGCACCACGGGCGCGGGCATTGTCATTCCAGCACCGTGCCGTCGGCGGCCTCCGGCCAGGGCAGTGTCGGATCCAGCCGCACCCAGGCGACGCCGGGCAGGCCAGTCTTGATGTAATCGAGGTATTTCTCCAGCAACTCCGGCGCGATCCGCGCGCGGACCCGGAACATCAGCTTCTCGCGCTCGATCTCGGTCTCGACCGTCTTGGGCGTGAATTGCGCCACGTCCGACACGAAGGAAACCTCGGCGGGCACGACGATGTCGGGGGCGGCATCCAGGATCAGGCGAACCTCGGTGCCCAGCCCGGCGCGCCCCACCGCGGCGGTCTGCAGGAAGAACGTCATGTAGACGTCGTTCAGATCGATCATGTTGACGACGCGCCCGCCCGCGCCCACCACCTCGCCGGCCTGGGCCACGATGTATTGCACCCGCCCCGCCCGTGGCGCCTTCAGCGTGCTGTCCTCGATCTCGACGTCGATCGCCTCGATCGCCGCCGTTGCCGCCGCCACCGCCGCTTCGGCCCCGACCACCGCCGCTTCGGCTGCGGACACCCCGATTCGCGCCGCCGCCAGCCTTGCCTCCGCAGAGGCGACCGCGGCCTCGGCCCCAAGCGCGTTCGAGCGGTCGATATCAAGCTGCCGCTCGGAGGAGATGCTGCTGCCCGCCAGCGACTTTGACCGCTCGAACTGGCGCTGCGCGGCATCGAGGGCCGATTGCTGCTGCGCCAGCACGGCCTCGGCGGCGCGCACTTCGGCCTGGCGCTGCTGGATCATCAGCCGGGCATTCTCGACCGAGATCTCGGCACGGCGCAGTTCCGCTTCCAGTTGATGGCGATTGGCTTTCAGTTGGCGCGTGTCCAGCTCGACCAGCGGCTGTCCCGCCTCGACGAGTTCGCCCTCTCGCACCAGAATCGCCTCGATCCGCCCCGGCAGCTTCGCGGCCACGTCGATCTCGACCGCCTCGACGCGCCCGTTGCCGCGCGCGAAACCCTCGGGCACGTCGCCGTTGCCATTGCCCTGCCAGAACAGGAAACCCGCGGCCGCCGCGATCACGACAATCGCCGCCACGAAAAGAGATCTGGTGTTTTTCACGTTGCGTGCTCGATACCTGTGAGGGGCCGGTTCTTGAGAACTCACCGACAGACGCCCTATTCAATACCCCTTCGCCCGCGGCCTTGCAAACACCGCCGCAGTGCAGAATGAATCCCGTGCGGGGCCGCGCCCGGCGCAGCCCATCTCCGGCCCGAAACCCAGGACCAGCCGGAACCTGCGCTCGGTGGAACCGTCGAGCGGCGTTGCATCGCGCAGAAGGTCGTCGCGGGGCCTGCGGTCATGGGTCGCGGGCTCAAGACAGAACAGGCCGCTGTTCGCACGGCGGTGAAACTGGAGCCACGGCAGGCTTTGCCCGTCGAACCGCAGCCGGAAGCCAAGGCGCGGATCCGCGCCGCCATCCGAGACCCGGACAGGATGCCCGCCCGCCGGCGCGGATTCGCAGGCGGTGACATCGGCGGTGCCGGGAAGCTCGGGGCGGGCGAGGCCGGCAACCTCGACCCGGGTCTCGGGGCCGATCAGCGGCGCGCCGAGATTGACGTGGTAAAGCGCCATGATCGGCGTGACCTCGCCCTGTCCCTGCGCCGTGACCCGGTCCTCGATATGAATCTCGGCCCGGTCGGGCGGCACCATCACCCGGCGATCCAGCCGCCAGGACTGGCCCGACAGGGTTCCATGCGAGACGGTCGCCCGGATTTCCGCCGAACCGTCCCCGAGCAGATGCGCCGCTGTCACCCGCGCCCGCCGCAGCGACATCGAGCCGTGCAGCGGGAAAGTCCGCGCGCCCTCGGTCACGGACTGGCGGATATGGTCGAAGCCGCAGGTGCAAAGCAGGCCGCCAAGCGCCTGATCCATCTCTCCCGGCCGGGCCGGGGCCAGCCCGTTCTGCCCGATCCAGCCGAAGGGCGCGCCGTGATAGCGCACCAGCCCGAGGTCGAGGCAGCGGTCGGGCAGCAGATCGACAGACAGTCCGGCGGCGTTCTCGACCTCGATCAGCCGCGCGCCGTCCTCGGGGCCGCCGTCGAAGCGCAGGCTCCGCAGGCGGCAGGGCTCAGCCATCGGGGAGCCGGAGGCCGGTCTCGGGGTCGAACAGCAGGACATGGCGCGCCTGCACCTGCACATGCAGCCGCTGACCGGCGGTCACGCGATCGGCCAGGCCGTTCTCGCTGTCGGGATCGACGCGAGCCGTGATCCGGCCTGCCGGGGTCTTGCCGAGCAGGAAGGCATCGTGCCCGGTGAATTCCACCGCTTCCACCTCGAAGGGCCAGCGGTCCGGCGCGGGCTCGGTCCAGACCGAGACATGCTCGGGGCGGACGCCCAGATCGACCTTGCGCTCCGCCGTGACCCGCAATCCGTCGGGCAGCGGCAGCCCCGCGAAGCTGGGATGGCCGGCGCCGGGTGCCAGCACGCCGCGCAGCATGTTGATCTCGGGCGAGCCGATGAAACTGGCGACAAAGCGGTTCCGCGGCTCGCGGTAGATCTGCTGCGGGGTGCCGATCTGCTGGATGCGGCCACGGTCGAGCAGCACGATCCGGTCGGCCATGGTCATCGCCTCGATCTGGTCGTGGGTGACAAAGATCGAGGTGGCCCCAAGCTGATCGTGCAGCGCCCGCAGTTCCAGCCGCGTCGCGGCGCGCAGCTTGGCGTCGAGGTTGGAAAGCGGCTCGTCGAACAGGAACACCTGCGGCTGCCGCACGATGGCCCGGCCCATCGCCACCCGCTGCCGCTGGCCACCCGAAAGCTGACCGGGCTTGCGGTTGGCATAGTCCGTCATGCCCAGCATCCTGAGCGCCGCCGTCAGACGGCGGTCGATCTCGGCGGGATCGGCGCCGCGCATCCTGAGCGCGAAGACCATGTTCTCGGCCACCGTCATGTGCGGATAAAGCGCATAGGACTGGAAGACCATCGCCATGTCGCGCTCGCTCGGCTCGGCCCGGGTGATGTCCTTGCCATCGAGCAGGATGCGGCCCGCGTCGATCTCTTCCAGACCGGCGATGACCCGCAGCAAGGTGGATTTGCCACTGCCAGAGGGACCGACGAGGGCGATGAATTCGCCGCTGGCGATCTCGAGGTCGATCGGCGGGATGATCTCGACGCGACCGTAGCTCTTGCGGACACCCTCGAGGGTGACAGTTGCCATGGGACTTCCTTTTCCCTGCCCTATTTGACCGCGCCGGCAAGCAGCCCGCGAACGATGAACCGCTGACCGACGAGGATCAGCACCAGCGCCGGCACGATCGACAGCAGCGTTCCGGCGGCCATCTCGCCATAGCGGATGTCGTATTCCTGCGCGAAGGTGGAGATGGCGACCGGGGCCGTCATCGTCGCCGGCGAGGTGAGCGCCAGGGCGATGGCGAAATCGCTCCAGGAAAAGATGAAGATCAGCGCCGTCGCCGCGATCATTCCCCCCCGCACCAGCGGAAAGGCCACCCGCCAGAACATCTGGCCGTTGGAACAGCCGTCCATGCGCGCGGCCTGGAACAGTTCCTGCGGCAGTGCCGCCATGAAGCTGAGCATCAGGAACAGCCCCATCGGCAGGTTGTGCACGACATGCGTCAGGATGACGGCGACATAGGTTCCGTGCAGCCCGACGGCCGACCACATGACATACCACGAACCCACGAAGGTGAGCGTGGGCAGCATCTGGAACAGCAGCGCCCAGCCAAGGATCAGCCAGCGCACCCAGCCGGGCACCCTCAGGCGGCCAAGCGTGAAGGCCGCCATCGTGGCCGCGACGATCACGATCGCCGTCGAGATCACCGCCACGACGGCGCTGTTGAACAGGTTCCACAGGAAATGCGACTGCCGCGAGAACAGGAGCTGCTCGAAGTTGCTCCAGGTGATCGGGCTGATCGTGGTGCCGGTGATGATGTCGATCTTGTACTTGAACGCATTGGACAGCACCCAGAGCGTCGGCAGCACGATCAGCGCCGCATAGCCCCAGACGACACCGTTCGCCGCCACCCGTCCCGCGATCCGGCGCGCGGTCATTGGGCATCCTCCGCCGGCTTGCGGCGGGCCAGCAGGCCGCGGGCGAGGATGATCATCAGCGTGATGGCAAACAATGTCACCACCGACATCGCCGAGCCATAGCCGACCTGATCCTGCCGGAAGAAGGTGCGGTAGATCGAGAAGTTGATCACCTCGGTGGCGGTGCCGGGGCCACCCGAGGTCAGCAGATAGACCTCGTCGAACACCTTGAACGACAGGATGACCCGGAACAGCACCGTGATCACGATCGTCGGCAGCATCAGCGGCAGGATGATGTGGCGCACCTCCTGCCAGAAGCCGGTCACGTCCATCCGGGCCGCATCCAGAACCTCTTCGTCGAGGGCTTCCAGACCGGCGAGCATCAAGAGGAAGACGAAGGGCGTCCAGTGCCAGATGTCCACGAACATCACCGAGGCAAGCGCGATATCGGGGTTGCCCAGCCAGTCCACCTCGCTCAGGCCGAGCGCCCGCAGCAGCGTGTTCGCCAGCCCGAATTCGCGCCCCATCACCAGCCGCCACATGGTGCCGATGACGATGGGCGGAATGACGATCGGCAACAGGAAGATGCCGGTCAGGATCGTGCGCCCGGCCGAACCCGCGCGGTTGACCGCGAGCGCCATCGAGAAGCCGAGCACCATCTGGCAGGTCACGACGCCCACGGCGAACACCAGCGTATTGCGCACCCCGGCCCAGTAGATCGTTTCCTGGAAGAAAAGCCGGCGGTAGTTCTCCAGGCCGACATAGCTGACGTCGGCCGCGCCTTCACTCCATTCGACGTTGAAGAAGCTCAGGCCAAGAAGGTTCAGCACCGGAAACCCGGACAGAACCAGAAAGAACAATGCGACCGGCGCCAGCGACACCACCAGCCAGCGCTTGTTGCGGCGTGCCGTGGTGCCCGGCTTGATCGTGGTGTTCATCTGGTTCTGTTCCGGTCTGCGGTGCCGCTGCGTGTCAGAGGTCAGGCTGCCGGGCGACGGTAAAGCCGTTGCGTTCGAGGACACCCGCCAGCGCTTCGGCCGCCGCGTTGAGCGCGGTCTCGGGGCTTTCCTCGCCGATGACGGCCCGGTTGAAGTGCAGCGCCATCGCGTCGGAGGCTTCCGCCGCGGCCGCGAAGGGCAGCCCCATCACCGCATTCCCGGCGTTGGCCGAATAGGCTTCGAGGAAGCGGTAGGCATTCTCGGCCCCCAGCGCGGTCTCGGCCAGATCGCCGCGCACCGGCACGCCGCCGGCCTCGACATATTTGACCTGAAGTTCCTGCGACTGGAACCAGTCGAGAAAGGCCAGCGCCGCGGCCTGCCGATCCTCCGGCACGTTTTTCGGGATGCCCGCGACCCAGTGACCGGCGCTTGACGCGTGGGTGCCGCCGGGGCCCGCCGGGATCAGTGCCGCCGACATCTGGCCGACCACGCGGGATTCGTTGGGATTCTCCAGCGCGCCCCAGGCGGCGATCACGGCGATCGCCTGCGCCGCCCGGCCGGTGGACAGAAGCTGGATCAGCTCGCCCTGCGCGATGGCGCCGGGATTGGGCGGCGCCACGTCCGGCCCGGTCATCTTCAGGTAGGCGTTCAGCGCGGCCAGCCCCTCGGCGGTGTTCAGGGCGATTTCGGCCTGCCCCGGGCCGGTCACCCGGAAGAAGGCGGCATCGTGGCTGAAGACGTAGGGCGTGAAGTTGTAGACGATGGAATCCCGGGCCGCGCGCGGGACAAAGCCATACATGTCGGTGGCCTCGGCGATCGCCTTGGCGTTGGAATGAAGTTCCTCCCAGGTGGCGGGAACCGACAGGCCGAGGTCGTCATAGACCGCCTGATTGTAATAGAGAACCTGCACGTTGCCGTTGACCGGCACGCCCATCAGCGCCCCGTCCGGCGAGAACGATCCCACCGCAGAATCCCAGTTGGTCGTCGCGCCGTAGGTCAGGATGCCGTCCCGAAGGGCGTAGCCGTCCCGGATGTCGCCCAGCGGCGCGAGGAAGCCGCCGGAATAGATCTCGGACAGCCAGAGCGAGTTGACGTTCACCAGATCGTAGGTGCCCTCGGCGCTGCGCACCGAATTGCGGATCTTTTCCAGCAAGCCGCCGAAGGGATTGACGTCGAGATTGACGACATTTCCGGTCTCTGCCTCGTAGAGATCGACCATGGCGACGAAGGAATCCAACCACGGCGACTGGTTGATCGCCATGGTGATGTCGGGCTGATCCTTGGCGCTCGCCGGCAGGGTGCCGGCCAGTGCCACAAGGATGGCGGCGATGTTGCGCGATGTCGTCTTCATGTGCGTTTCCTCCCTGAAACCACTCTTCCGTTCATGGCCTGCATTCCGCAAGGCCCATCCAGGCGACGTATTCGGGCGGCGTGTCGTGCGCGCCCAGGATTTTCACGATCTGCGCGTTCAGCCGGGCCTCGACGCCCGCGTCGGAGATCGGGTTGAGTTGATTGGGGTCCGAGGCATTGTGGTAGACGGCCGACTGGAACGCCGCGAATTTCGTCCCGTCGAGGCCGGGGGGGCGGCGCGCCGAATTCAACGCATCGTAGCGCAGCAGTTTCTGCCCCTTGGTGAAATCGAACGGGCCGGCGATCTGCCCGGTCGCCAGTTCCTCGGGCGCGAAGAACCCCGTCATGTGCGTGGGCATCAGCGTGTATTCGCCGATCTGTTCGTCGAAGAGGTCGGCGGGATAGCGGAAGTAGCTGTATTCGCCGTCCGTCACCCCGACCGGGCCGCCGAACATGCCGAAGATCACCGCCTCGGGGCCGCGCGCTCCGTCCAGCAGCGGCAGGATCGACCGGCCGGTGACTTCGGCCGGCACGGCGCATCCGAAGAGGTCGAGAAAGCTCGGCATCAGGTCCGGCGTCTGGGTCAGCGCGGAAATCCGTGTTCCCGCCTTCCCGGCATGATCCGGGTGATGCAGGATCATCGGGATATGCGAGATTTCCTCGTAATAGGGCGTCAGGTTCTTGCCCCACCAGTCATGCTCGCTCAGCAGGAAGCCGTGATCGGTGGTGAGCATCAGGCAGGTGTCCGACCACAGGTCATGCGCGTCGAAATAGTCCAGCAGCTTGCCGAACCAGGCGTCACACATCGCGACAAGTGCGGCATAGTTCGCGCGGATCTCCGCGATCTCGTCCGGGCTTTCCCTGACCGGCGCGTATTTCGGCCAGTCGAGGATCGGGCCGTTGTAATTCGTCCTGTAGTCCTGCCGGTATTTCTCGGGGGCGAAGAACGGCTCGTGCGGATCGAAACATTCGAGCTGGAGGAACCAGTCGTCGGCCTCGCGGTTGTCGTCGAGGAAGGCGAAGGCGCGGGCGAAACAGGCGGGGCCGGGAAACTCCTCTTCCAGCCTGATCTTTTCGCGGTTGATCTGGTGCTGGCGCCGCTTCGGTTCGGTCGGCACGTTGTAGTGCTTGTCGGAATACATCTGCCTGAAGCGGTCGAGCGGCGGTTCCACCATGGCGACCCAGGGGTCGTATTCCTGGCCGCGAATGAACTCCCATGTCTTGTAGCGGCTGTGATAGGTCGCGCCGCCGTCCTCGAAATAGTGAAAGTGATCGCTGATCAGATGCGTGTGCACGCCGCTCTGCTTCAGAATGTCGGGCATCGAATTGTCGAAGGGCTCGAGCGGCCCCCACGAGCGGTGCATGAAGTTCAGCCGCCCGGTGTGCATGTCGCGGCGGGCCGGCATGCAGGGCAGCGAGCCGACATAATGGTTGTCGAAGGTCACGGCCCGGGCGGCGAAACGGTCGAAGTTGGGGGTCGCCACCGCGGTGCCGCCATAGCAGCCAAGCGCATGACGGTTGAGCGAATCGAAAAGGACCAGGACGGCACGCATGAAGACCCCGCGTTCTTGCAGACAGGGGCAGTATAGACGGATCGCCTCCGCCGAGGTAATCCAAATGTGCTATCCGATATAGATCAGGGTTATCGTTGCATCACATCTGGCGCCTGAAACATTTCCTTGCCATCGCCGAACTGGGCAGCGTTCAGGCGGCGGCGCGGCATCTGAACATCAGCCAGCCGGCGCTGTCCAAGTCGCTGCGCGAGCTGGAGCAGCATCTGGGCTCGGCGCTGTTCGAACGGTCGTCGCGCGGGGTCACCCTGACCCAGGCCGGGCAGGCGTTCCTGTCCCGCGGCCGCGAGATCGAGTTGCACTGGGACGGCGCGCTGCTCGATCTCACGGCGACGCGCGACGGGGCGCGGGGCACCTTGCGCATCGGCGTCGGCCCGACCTATGAGGCCGCGTTCATGGCGCAGGTGCTGGCGCGGCTGTCGCAGGAATTCCCCAACCTGCAGATATCGGTGCGCACCGGCGTCGGGGCGATCATGCTGCCCGCGCTCAACACCGGCGAGATCGGCGTCTATCTCGGCGGCCTGCGCAGCGGGACCGAGACGCTTGCCATCGCGGTGCACGAAATCCCGCTCTATGAACAGTCGAACCGGATCGTCGCGGCGGCCGACGATCCGCTTGCCGCCCTGGCCAAGGTCGGTGCAGGCGCCCTGTCGGCGCGCGCGTGGGTTCAGTTGAGCTATGATTCGCTGGCGCTGGAACGGATCGAGGCGCTGTTCCAGACGGCGGGCGTGCCCTTGCCGCGCACCGTGGTGTCGACGCATTCGCTGGGGCTGGCGCTGGACCTGGTGCGCAACGAGGGGTTCCTGACCAGCCTGCCGGAACCGCTGCTGCATCCCCGCCTCGGCCTTGGCCTGGCCCCGCTGGCGGTGCCGGGATACGACTGGCGGATCGCCACCGGCATAAGCTATCGCACCTCGCTCGCGGGGACGGCGCCGCTGAAACGCATGATCGCGATCGTCCGGGACGAGGTTCACGCCTTTGGCCTGGCCCCGGCTTGAGTGCGCGATGCCTCTGATGCCCACACCGTCCGACGACGGGCCCTTGCCCCGAACAGGCCCGTCCCTGGCCCTCGGCAACGGGAGCGCCGGGGGCGGCGATGCGGAGGTGGCGTTGTCGAAGTCTTGCGCGACGGGCCGCAGGCCCGATGGAACAAGCCCCCGGTCGACTTCCCGCTTTTGCGCGACATGCTCCTGGGGGGATTGCGCGCGGGGGCAGGCGCTCTATCTCTGGCCTTGAACCGAGGGAGGAACACATGTTCGCACGTCGCCCCGCCACACTTCCAGGGCCCGCCGAGGCGCTTCCCGGCCGCGACCGGCCGATCGCCACCGCGGCCGAGCATTACGTCTTCGGCCGGCCGCTGCTGGCGCCGGTGCCCGAGGGCCACGAGGTGGCGATCTTCGGGATGGGCTGTTTCTGGGGGGTGGAGCGGCTGTTCTGGCAGGTGCCGGGGGTGTGGCTGACCGCGGCGGGCTATGCCGGCGGGCTCACCCCCAACCCGACCTACGAAGAGGTATGCTCGGGCATGACCGGCCATACCGAGGCGGTGCGGGTGGTGTTCGATCCCGCCCGCGTCGATTATGACGCCCTTCTGCGGCTGTTCTGGGAAGAGCACGACCCGACCCAGGGCATGGCGCAGGGCAACGACATCGGCACGCAATACCGCTCGGCGATCTACACATCCGGGCCGGCGCAGGCCGCGGCGGCGCTTGCATCGCGCGACGCCTACGCGGCGCGGCTGGCGGCGGCCGGCTTCGGGCCGGTGACCACCGAGATCGCCCCCGCGGGCCCGTTCCATCACGCCGAGGGCTACCACCAGCAATACCTGGCGAAGAACCCCGGCGGCTATTGCGGGCTGCGCGGCACCGGCGTGGCCTGCCCGGCGCCGTCGGGGGTGTCGGCGGGCTGAGCCCTGCCGGCGCCCCCCCCCGCGCCGCCTGCCGCGTTTCGGCTTTCGCTGAAGTCGCGAGTCGCGAGTCGCGAAAACGCCTCGGGATACTGATCGTGCGCAATTTCGAACCGAAAAAGTCTGTCAACTTTTTCTGAAATTGCTTTAGCGCTTGGCGAACCACGACAGCGAGGCGTGCTGGCGGGTATAGAACTCGCCCATCAGCCCGAGCATCAGGCACGCGATCGCGACATAGAGCGGGTAGGTCAGGCTGCTGTAATGCGGGTTGTAGTTGATGAAGGTGAAGCCGCGGGCCTGGTCGATGGTGTGAAACAGCGGATTCCACCAGAACAGCTTGAGGATGTAGGTGGGCATCGCGTTGGCCACGAACATCTTGCCCGAGGCGATCATGTTGGCGCGGATGTAGATCGTCGACAGCAGCCCGATCAGCGCCGGGTTCCACGGCTTGATGGCCAGGAACACCATGCCGATCGCCACCCCGGTGAACCACGACATCAGCACCATCGCGAAGGCGCCCAGCGGCTGGTAGATGGTGATCGGCCCCATGGCGGCGTGGTAGAGGTAAAGCACCACGCTCAGCGACAGCACCTGGATGTAGAGCGCCGACAGCGCCGCCGAGCCGATCGCCACGATCGTGTTCATCGGCGCGTGCTTCATCATCGGCGCGGTCGGCCCCTCCGAGCCGACCACCGCGCCCATCGCCTTGATATGGGTCATGTACATGAAGATGCCGGACATGACGTAAAGCAGGAAATCGCCCCGCAGGGCGCTGCCGCGCAACCCCAGAACCGCGAACATGACGTAGAACACCGCGACCAGGATCATCGTCTGGGCGATGTTCATCAGCAGCCCGAGGATGGCGTTGCCGCTGCCCCGCCGGATCGAGCGGACGGCGCCGTGGAACACCAGCGTCGCGATCGACAGCGCGCCGCCGGCCCTTGTCTTGCGTGGTTGGTGACGAAACATCTGCCGCCGTCGCCCTGCTGCCCGTGGTGATGCCGCCGCCCCGCGGCGGTCGGCACATTCTCGTCCGCGATCCTTGCCGTGCGGTTGATGGCGCATGATAAGGGCAAAGTGATGGCGGATCAACGAACGGGGTGGGCATGGACCACGAACTCCTGGCCGGCGAGATGCGGCGGCTGGCGCTGGCGGCGGGCGACGCGATCATGGCGGTCTACGCGCGCGCCGACATGGGCGTGCGCGCCAAGGCCGACGCAAGCCCGGTGACCGAGGCCGACGAGGCCGCCGACGCGCTGATCGCCGCGGGCCTGCGGGCAGCCTTCCCCGGCGTGGCGCTGGTGACCGAGGAACAGGCCGCGAGCCATGCGCTGCAAGCGCGCGATTTCCTGATCGTCGACCCGCTGGACGGCACGAAGGAGTTCGTGCAGCGGCGCGGCGACTTCACCGTCAACATCGCCTGGGTCGAGGGCGGGGCGCCGGCGCGGGGCCTTGTCTACGCGCCCGCGAAGGGGCGGATGTTCTACACCCTGCCCGACGGCACCTCGGTCGAGGAGGCGGGGCCGTTCGACCCTGCCCGCCCCGGCGCGCTGCACGCCCTGCGGGTGGCCACGCCCGACCCGGCCGGGTTGCGCGTCGTCGCCTCGAAGTCGCACCGCGACGCCGCCACCGACGCCTATATCGCCCGCTATCCGGTGGCCGCGTTCCGCTCGGCCGGATCGTCGCTCAAGTTCTGCCTGGTGGCGGCGGGCGAGGCCGACCTCTACCCCCGCCTCGGGCGGACGATGGAATGGGATACCGCGGCCGGGCACGCGGTGCTGGCCGGCGCCGGCGGCCGCGTCGTGCGCTTCGACAACAACACGCCCCTGACCTACGGCAAGCCGGGGTTCGAGAACCCGTTCTTCATCGCCCACGCCCCGGGCGTCATCCTGCAGGCGCCCGCATGACCGCGCCGCGCACCGCCGCCGAAAGCAGGGGAGGGGCGCTGCCCCTCTGCGCCTGCGGCGCATTCACCCCGGAGTATTTTCCCCAAGGTGAAGCACGAGAGTCCTTCATTCACCTTGGTCCAAATACTCAAATCAAACCGCGCCGCGCGCGCGCCGGCCGGGGGGGCGCGGCATGGGCGTTCTGATCGTCATTCCCGCCCGCTACGCCTCGACCCGCTATCCCGGCAAGCCGCTGGTGGCGCTGCGCGGCGCTTCGGGGGCGGCGCGCACGCTGGTCGAACGCTCGTGGGCGGCGGCCCGCGCGGTGCCGGGGATCGAGCGGGTGGTGGTGGCCACCGACGACGCGCGCATCCGCGATGCCGCCCACGGCTTCGGCGCCGAGGTGGTGATGACCGCGCCCGAGGCCGCCAACGGCACCGAGCGCGTGGCCGAGGCGCACGCAGCCCTGGGCGGCGGCTTCGAGATCGTGGTCAACCTGCAGGGCGACGCGCCGCTGACCCCGCCGTGGTTCGTGGCCGAGCTTGTCGCCGGGCTGCGCGCCGATCCGGGCGCCGATGTCGCGACCCCGGTGCTGCGCTGCGACGGGCGGGCGCTGAACGGCTTTCTCGCCGACCGCCGCGCCGGCCGCGTGGGCGGCACCACTGCGGTGTTCGGCGAAGGCGGCCGCGCGCTCTATTTCTCCAAGGAGGTGATCCCCTACACCGCCGCCCGCTACGAGGATACCGCCGCCGAGACGCCGGTGTTCCACCATGTCGGCGTCTATGCCTACCGCCCGGCGGCGCTTGCGGCCTATCCCGGCCTGGCGCAGGGGCCGCTGGAGCGGCTCGAGGGGCTGGAGCAGTTGCGCTTTCTCGAACACGGCCACCCGGTGCTGTGCGTCGAGGTGCAGGCCCGAGGCCGGCAGTTCTGGGAGCTCAACAACCCCGAGGACGTGCCCCGCCTCGAGGCGATGATGGCCGAGATGGGGATCGAGTGACGCCACCGCCGCCGGCCAGCGTGATCGTCGTCAGCCGCGGCCGGCCGCGCCATCTTGCCCGCTGCCTGACCGGCCTGGGCCAATCCGACCATCCCGCCTTCGAGGTGGTGGTGGTGGCCGATCCCGCCGGCTGCGCCGCGGTGGCGCGCCATCCGCTGGGTGCCGCGATCAAGCTGGTCGGGTTCGAGCGCGCCAACATCGCGGCCGCGCGCAACGCCGGGATCGTGCAGGCGGCCGGCGCGGTGGTGGCCTTTCTCGACGACGACGCGGTGCCCGAACCGACCTGGCTTGCCCGCCTCGTGGCGCCGTTCGCCGATCCTGCCGTGTCGTCCGCCGGGGGCTTCGTGCGCGGGCGCAACGGCATTTCGTTCCAGTGGCGCGCACGCACCATCGCCCCGGACACCAGCGAGGCGCCGCTTGCCGTGCCCGGGGATGGCCCGAGCCTGCACCCCCCCCCGCCCGGCGGCGCCGCGATCAAGACCGAGGGCACCTGCTGCGCCTTTCGCCGCACGGTGCTGGCGGAACTCGGCGGGTTCGACCCGGCCTATGCCTTCTACCTCGACGAGGCCGACCTCAACCTGCGCCTGGCCGCCGCCGGCGCGCTGACCGCGATCGTGCCCGGCGCGCAGGTGCACCACGGCTTCGCCGCCTCGCCCCGGCGCACCGAGGCGCGGGTGCCGCGCGACCTGGCGGCGATCGGCGCCTCGAGCGCGGTGTTCGTGCGCCGCCACGGCGCCGAGGCGGGCCCGGCGCTGGCGCGGCTGCGCGCCGAACAGCGCGCGCGGCTGCTGCGCCACATGGTCGCGGGCGGGCTGGTGCCGGGCGACGTGGGCCGGCTGATGGCGACGCTCGAGGCCGGAATCGCGCGCGGGCTGGCGGCGCCGCTTCCCGCGCTGGCGCCGCTGCCCGGCCCCGCGGCGCCGTTCCGCCCGCTGCCCGGCACCGGGACGCGGCCGGGGCTGGTGCTGTGCGGGCGAAGCTGGCAGCGCACGGCGCTGCACGCCCGCGCCCGCGCGGCGGTGGCGGCGGGCGCCGTCGTCACCGTGCTGCGCCTCGGGCCCGGCGCGCGGGCCCACCGGATGGGGTTTCGCGACGCCGGCTTCTGGGAGCAGACCGGCGGCCGCTTCGGCCGGTCGGACCGCGACGGGCCACGCTTCGTAGCATCCCCCCTCGCCGCCCGCTTCGCGCACGAGATCGCGCGCCTGTCGCCGCTGCGACCGGTGGGCGCAAGCGCCGCATCCGGGGCACATTATCCTTAATCTTTCGCCATGATGATGGCATCAAGTGGCGCAAACATGCGACAGTGGTGAGTAGCGGGCCAAGGGGGCAGACGATGAAGCGCAAGGTGACCAAGGCAATCTTTCCGGTGGCCGGGCTGGGAACGCGGTTCCTGCCGGCCACCAAGTCGATCCCCAAGGAAATCATGACGCTGGTCGACCGGCCGCTGATCCAGTACGCCATCGACGAGGCGCGCGAGGCCGGGATACGGGAGTTCATCTTCGTCACCTCGCGCGGGAAAAGCGCGCTCGAGGATTATTTCGACCACGCGCCGGTGCTCGAATCGGCGCTGCGCAAGGCCGGCAAGACCGAACTTCTGGAAACCCTCAAGTCGACCAACATGGAAAGCGGCGCGATCGCCTACATCCGCCAGCACCAGGCGCTGGGCCTCGGGCACGCGGTGTGGTGCGCCCGCCGGCTGGTGGGCGACGAGCCGTTCGCGGTGCTGCTGCCCGACGACGTGATCGCCGGCGAGGTCGGCTGCCTGCGCCAGATGGTCGATGCCTACGCCGAGACCGGCGGCAACGTCGTCGCCGCGATGGAGGTGCCGCAGACGCGGATCTCGGCCTACGGCGTGCTCGACGTGGCCGAGGACAAGGGCGCGATGGTGATGGCGCGCGGCATGGTCGAAAAGCCCGCGCCCGAAGCCGCGCCCTCGAACCTCGCGGTGATCGGGCGCTACATCCTGACGCCGCGAATCCTGCAGCAGCTCAACCGCATCAAGTCGGGCTCGGGCGGCGAGATCCAGTTGACCGACGCCATCGCCGCCGAGATCGCCGACGGCGGCAAGGTGTTCGGCTTCCGCTTCCGCGGCCAGCGCTTCGACTGCGGCTCGAAGGCCGGGTTCCTGCAGGCCACCGTCGCCTTCGCGCTCAGCCGGCCCGACCTGCGCGACGAATTGCTGGACTACCTCCACGAGGCGATGGCGCTGCAACGGGCCGCGGAATAGCCTTGCCCGCACACCCGCCGCCGCCGGCGCGGCTGCTGGACCTGACCCGCAGCGTGTCGCGCGCCGGGCGCGGGCCGGCGACCGGGATCGACCGGGTCGAGCGGGCCTATCTGCACCGGCTTCTGGCCACCGACACACCGCTTTTCGGGCTGGTGCGCAGCGCGCTGGGCTTCGTGCTGCTCGACCGCGCCGGGGTCGTCGCGCTGGCCGGCCTGCTGGCGGCCGGTGGCCCGTGGGACGAGCCCGGCCCGCTGGCGCGGCTGGCCGGGCGGCGCGATCCGCACCGCGCGCGGGTCGAGGCCACGGCCCGGCGGCTGGCGCTGGCGCGGATGCCGCGCCCGGGGCTGGGGCGGATGCTGCACCGTCACCTGCCCGAGGGTGCGGCCTGGCTCAACCTCGGCCATGCCAACCTGACGCGGCGCACGCTGGCCGGGCTGCGCGCGGTGCCGGGCGCGCGGGTGACGGCGATGCTGCACGACACCATCCCGCTCGACCATCCCGAGCTGTGCCGGCCGGGCACGACCGAGCGCTTCGCGCGCCTCTTCACCGCCGCGCTGGGGGCCGACCTGCTGGTTGTCCCGTCGCACGCGACCGCCGAGGCGGTGGCGCGCCATGCCGGCGCCGCGGCGGTGCCGCCGATCGTGGTCGCGCCGCTGGGGCTTGGCCCCGCCCCGCCGCCCGACCCCGGCGCGCTGCCGCCCGGCCTGCCGGGGCCGGGGCCCTACGTTCTGGCGCTTGGCACCATCGAGCCTCGCAAGAACCTCGGGCTGCTGCTGGAGGCGTGGGCGGCGCTGCCCGGTCTGCTGGGCGCGGACGCGGTGCCGCGGCTGATCGTGGTGGGCGCCCGCGGCTGGGCCGACGCCGCCTTCCTCGCCCGGCTCGAGGCCGCATGCGCCGGCGGGCGCGTGGTCGAGGCCGGCGCCCTGCCCGACGCCGCCGTGGCCGCGCTGCTGGAGGGCGCCGCGGCGCTGGCCTTCCCCTCGCGCGCCGAGGGCTTCGGGCTGCCCCCGCTGGAGGCCGCGCGCGCGGGCGTGCCTGTGCTTTGCGCACAACTTCCCGTCTATCGCGAAACCCTTGGAGACTGGCCTGTTTACCTGCCGCACGACGATGGTTATCCTTGGGCGCAGGCGGTGGCCGGGATCGTGCGCGCCGGAAAGGTGCGGCACACGCCGCCACCGCTGCCGGACTGGGACGCACATTTCCGCGCCGTCTTGAGCCGGACGTAACCGAAGCCGGCGGAGGATGGCAGGCGGATGGCAGGCAGATCGGCATCGGTTCGCGGCCGTGCCCGCAGCGGGGGTTGAGTGGGCATCGTCACCACATACAGGCTGCGGCTTGCGCGCAAGCGATGGCTGATCCGGGCGCGGCGCAAGCGCCGCGGGCTGCACCCGGTCGCCAACCGCACCCACCTGATCCGCCCGGGCGACGTGCTGGCCTTCTGCACCCTGCGCAACGAACGCGTGCGGCTGCCCTATTTCCTGCGCTACTACCGCAACCGCGGCATCGGGCAGTTCCTGATCGTCGACAACGGCTCGGACGACGGCTCGCGCGAGTATCTCGCCGAACAGCCCGACGTTTCGCTGTGGACCACGACCGACAGCTACAAGCGCTCGCGCTTCGGGATGGACTGGATCAACGCGCTGCTGCGCCGCTACGGCAGCGGCCACTGGGCGCTGAGCGTCGATGTCGACGAGTTCCTCGTCTATCCGTTCTGCGACACCCGCCCGATCCGCGCGCTGACCGACTGGCTGGACGCCTACGGCATCCGCGCCTTCGGGGCGATGCTGCTGGACATGTATCCACGCGGCACCATCGACGCCGAACCCTACCGCGAGGGGCAGGACCCGTTCGAGATCGCGGCCTGGTTCGACCCGGCCAACTACATGATCTCGAAGAACCCCAAATACGGCAACCTGTGGATCCAGGGCGGCCCGCGGGCGCGCACCTTCTTCCCCGACGCGCCCGAACACGCCCCCTCGCTCAACAAGATCCCGCTGGTGCGCTGGCAGCCCGGCTATGTCTACGTCCAGTCGACGCACATGCTGCTGCCGCGCGGCCTCAACCTCGTCTACGACGACGTCGGCGGCGAAAAGACCTCGGGCTGCCTGCTGCACGCCAAGTTCCTCAGCCCGCTGACCGACAAGGTTGCCGAAGAGCTGACGCGGCGCGAGCATTTCGCCGGCAGCCGCGAATACCGCGCCTACGACGCCGGGCTGCGCGGTGGCACCGAATTGTGGTGCAAATGGTCGGAGAAATACATCAACTGGCGCCAGCTCGAGATCCTCGGGCTGATGTCCAAGGGGAACTGGGCGTGAAGGTCGGGTTCGTCATGCTCTGCCATACCGAGTTCGCGCGCGCCGCACAGGTGGCGCGGCACTGGGCCGAGCAGGGCGCGCCGATCGTCATCCATGTCGACCGGCGGGTGCCGCGGCGGCGCTATCGCAACTTCCAGCGCAATCTGGCCGACCTGCCGGCGGTGCGCTTTTCGCAGCGGGTGCGCTGCGAATGGGGCACCTTCTCGATCACCGAGGCGACGCAGATGGCCTGCGCCAGGCTGCTGGCCGAGTTCGCCGATGTCACCCATGTCTACCTCGCCTCGGGCTCGTGCCTGCCGCTGCGCCCGCTGGCCGACCTCGAGGAATGGCTTGGCCGCCACCCCGGCACCGATTTCATCGAATCGGTGACGATCGACGATGTGGCATGGTCGGTCGGCGGCTTCGACCGCGAGCGGTTCACCCTGCGCTTCCCGTTCGCGTGGCGCCGTCAGCGGCGGCTGTTCGACGGCTACGTGCGGCTTCAGCGCCGCCTCGGGGTCAAGCGGCACATCCCCACCGGGCTGGTGCCGCACCTCGGTTCGCAATGGTGGTGCCTGACGCGCCAGACGCTGTCGGCGATCCTCGACGATCCTGACCGCGTGGTCTACGACCGCTATTTCCGCCGCGTCTGGATCCCCGACGAAAGCTATTTCCAGTCGCTCGTGCGGCTGTATTCGGGACGGATCGAAAGCCGCTCGCTCACGCTGTCGAAGTTCGACTTCCAGGGCAAGCCGCACGTCTTCTACGACGATCACCTGCAATTGCTGCGCCGCTCGGACGGGTTCGTGGCGCGCAAGATCTGGCCGCGCGCCGACCTGCTCTACGAAACCTTCCTCGACCGCAGCCTGCCCCGCGCCCCCGGGGCCGAACCCAAGCCCGCCAAGATCGACCGGCTGTTCGCGCTGGCGGTGGACCGGCGCAAGCGCGGCCGCCCCGGCCTTTACATGCAAAGCCGCTTTCCCAGGGAAAATTTCGAGAACGGCAAGACCGCCGGCCCCTATTCGGTGTTCTGCGGCTTTTCCGACCTGTTCGACGATTTCGCGCCGTGGCTGGCCAAGGCGATCGGCGGGCGCGTGCACGGCCACCTGTTCGCGCCCGAACGCGCCGAATTCGCCGGCGGCGAGACGGTGTTCAACGGCGCCCTGCCCGACAGCGCCGCGCTGCGCGACTACAACCCCCGCGCCTTCCTGACCAACCTGGTCTGGGCCACCCGGGGCGAGCGGCAGTGCTTCCAGTACGGCCCGCGCGATACCCAGGCGCTGAACTGGTTCATGGCGACCGACGCCAACGCCCATATCGCCGTCGTCTCGGGGGCGTGGGCGATCCCGCTCGCACGCTCGCGCGCGCCCTTCGCCGAGATCCGGCGCGAGGCGGCGCGCCTGCAACGGGTCGAGATGCAGCAACTCGACATCCTGCGCTCGCCGTGGACGAAGGCGCGGGTGCGGATCTGGACGCTGGCCGATTTCGTCGAGGCGCCGATGGAACCGCTCCAGGCCCTGATCGACGAGATCCGCCCCACCGCGCGCCGCCGGCTGACCGAGGCGCCGCGGATGGCCGACCTTGCCGGCTTCGGCCAGTTCCTGCAACGGCTCAAGAACCAGGGCATGCACCCGGTGGTGATGGGCCATTTCCCGGCCGAAACCGTCGCCGCCACCCCCACCGATGCCAGCCCCACCGCCGGCCCCCTCGCCCGCCCCGCCGCCTCGAAGGGCGGCGACCGGCCCCGCGCGGTGACCTGAGCGATGGCGCGGTTCGAGATGTTCGTGGTGCTGGCCGGGATGCGCACCGGCTCGAACCTGCTCGAGGAACACCTCAACGCGCTCGACGGCGTGACCTGCCATGGCGAGGCGTTCAATCCCGTGTTCGTGGGCGGGCCCAACCGCAAGGCGCTGCTGGGCGTCGATCTGGAGGCCCGCACCGCCGACCCGTTCCCCCTGCTCGACCGCATCGCGGGCGGCGCCGGGCTGAACGGCTTTCGCTTCTTCCACGATCACGACCCGCGCATCTACGACCGGGTGATGGGCGATCCCGGCTGCGCCAAGATCGTGCTCAACCGCAACCCCGCCGAAAGCTATGTCTCGCGCAAGATCGCGGCCGAGACCGGGCAGTGGAAGCTGACCGACCTCAAGCACCGCCGCGCCGCCGCGATCCAGTTCGACGCCGCCGAGTTCGAGGCCCATCTCGAGGCGCTGCAGGCGTTCCAGGCCGACATCCTGCACCGCCTGCAGGTGTCGGGGCAAACCGCGTTCTACCTCGACTACGACGACCTTGGCGATCTCGAGGTGATCAACGGCCTTGCCGCCTTCCTCGGGGTGCCGGCGCGGCTGACGCAGGCGCCGGGCGGCCTCAAGCCGCAGAACCCCGACGCGATGGAGGACAAGGTGCGCAACCTGCGCGCGATGGAGGTGACGCTGGCGCGGCTGGATCGCTTCAACCTCGGCCGCACCCCGGTGTTCGAGCCGCGCCGAGGCCCCGCCGTGCCCGGCTACCGCGCCGGCGCCACCGCGCCGCTGCTCTACGCGCCGCTGCGCGGCGGGCCCGAGGCGGCGGTGCTGCGCTGGATGGCCACGCTCGACAAGGTGACGGTGGACGACCTGCCCGGCGGCTTCAGCCAGAAGACGCTGCGCCAGTGGAAACGCACCCACCCCGGCCACCGCACCTTCGCGGTGCTGGCGCATCCCGTGGTGCGGGCGTGGCGGGTGTTCTGCCGCCAGATCGCGGACGGCGGCGCGCCCGATCTGCGCCGCACGCTGGTGCGCGCCTACAAGCTGGCGGTGCCCGAGGCCGGGGCCGATGCCGCGGCGTGGCGGGCGTGCTTTCTCGACCATCTGCGCATCGTGCGCGGCACGCTCGCGGGGCAGACCAGCCTGCGGCCGGGGCTGGAATGGGCGACGCAGGCGGCGCTGGTGCAGGGGCTGGGGCAATTCGCCCCGCCCGACATGCTGCTGCGCGAAGACACGCTTGGCCGCGACCTGGCGATGCTTGCCGCCGCCGTGGGCCGCGACGACGCCCCCGCCCTGCCCGAGGCCGCGCCCGAGGGCGGGCCCGTGCCGCTGCCGGCGATCCACGACGACACCGTCGAGGCCGCGGTGCGCGACGCCTACGGGCGCGATTACGTGGCCTTCGGCTTCGCCCCCTGGGCGCCCGAGCCCGCCCGCCTGCGGCTGGTGTAGCGCGCCCGCGCCCCTCTGGCGGCGCCCCTGCCCCGCGCCTATAGTGGCGCGAACGCCCACAAGGACAGCCCGCCCATGCGCCAGATCACCAACCACCTGCCCACGCCCGAATTGCAGGCCCTCGACGCCGCCCACCACCTGCACCCGTTCACCGACCACGCCGAACTGGCCCGCGTCGGCGCCCGCGTGATCACCCGCGCCGAGGGCGTGTGGCTGACCGACAGCGAGGGCGAGCGGATCCTCGACGGCATGGCCGGGCTGTGGTGCGTCAACATCGGCTACGGCCGGCGCGAACTGGCCGACGCGGCGGCGCGCCAGATGCTGGAACTGCCGTTCTACAACACCTTCTTCCAGACCACCCATGTGCCGGCGATAGCGCTGGCCGCGCGGCTGGCGGAACTGGCGCCGGGCGATCTGGATCACGTGTTCTTCTCGGGCTCGGGTTCGGACGCCAACGACACCAACATCCGCCTCGTGCGGCACTACTGGGCCACGCGGGGCGAGCCGCAGCGCGACGTGATCATCGCGCGCTGGAACGGCTATCACGGCTCGACCATGGGCGGCGGCAGCCTTGGCGGGATGAAGGGCATCCACGCCCAGGGCGGGCTGCCGATCCCCGGCATCGCCCATATCGACCAGCCGGACTGGTATGCCGAGGGCGGCGACATGAGCCCCGAGGCCTTCGGCCGCGCCCGCGCGCAGGCGCTGGCCGACAAGATCGAGGAAATCGGCCCCCACCGCGTCGCCGCCTTCATCGCCGAGCCGGTGCAGGGCGCGGGCGGCGTGATCGTCCCGCCCGAAAGCTACTGGCCCGAGGTGGCGAAGATCGTCGAACACTACGGCATCCTGCTGATCGCGGACGAGGTCATCACCGGCTTCGGCCGCCTCGGGCACTGGTTCGGCGGCGAGGGCTACGGCCTCAGCCCCGACATCATCACGATCGCCAAGGGGCTGACCTCGGGCTACGTGCCGATGGGCGCCTCGATCGTCTCGGCGCGGATCGCCGGCACGATCGCCGAGGGCGAATTCGCCCACGGCTACACCTATTCCGGCCACCCGGTGGCGGCGGCGGTGGCGTTGGAGAACCTGCGCATCCTTGACGACGAGGGGGTGCTTGGCCACGTCAACAACGTCGCCGGGCCGTATCTGGCGGAAAAGTGGGCGGCGCTGGCCGACCACCCGCTGGTGGGCGAGGCGCGCATCCGCGGGATGATGGCCTCGCTCGCGCTCAGCCCCGACAAGGCCCGCCGCGCGCCCTTCGCCGCGCCCGCCGGCACCGCCGGGCTGCGCTGCCGCGAGCGCTGCTTCGCCAACAACCTGATCATGCGCCACGTCGGCGACCGGATGATCATCGCCCCGCCGCTGGTGATCACGCCGGCCGAGATCGACGTGCTGATCGAACGCGCCTGGCGCTCGCTCGACGAGACGCTTGCGGGCCTCAAGGCCGACGGGCTGATGGTCGCCGCATAGGATGCGCCGGGCAGGATGGGCAACATCGCCCATCCTGCCCGGCCGCGTCAGGCGTGGATGGCGCCGTCGCCGCAGGCCAGCGCCGCCTCGCGCACCGCTTCCGAGAAGGTCGGGTGGGCGTGGCAGGTGCGGGCCAGATCCTCGGCCGCGGCGCCGAATTCCATCGCCACGCAGACCTCGTGGATCAGGTCGCCCGCGCCGGGGCCGATGAGGTGGGCGCCGAGGATGCGGTCGGTCTCCGCATCGGCGAGGATCTTGACGAAGCCCTCGCCCTGGAACACGGCCTTGGCGCGGCCGTTGCCCATGAAGCTGAACTTGCCGACCTTGTAGGCGCGCCCGGCCTCTTTCAGCGTTTCCTCGGTCTCGCCCACGCTGGCGACTTCGGGGGTGGTGTAGATCACCCCCGGAATGATTCCGTAGTTGACGTGGCCGGCCTGCCCGGCCAGCACCTCGGCCACCGCCATGCCCTCGTCCTCGGCCTTGTGGGCCAGCATCGGGCCGGCGATCACGTCGCCGATGGCGTGGATGCCCTTCACGCTGGTCTGCCAGCGCCCGTCCACCTCGATCTGGCCGCGCGTGGTCGTCGCGACCCCCAGGTCCTTCAGGCCCAGCCCCTCGGCGTAGGGGCGCCGGCCGGTGGCCACGAGCACCACGTCGGCGTCGAGCGTGGCCGCGCTGTCGTCCTTGCGAAGCTGGTAGTGCACCTTGGCCTTGGTCTTCAGTGTCTCGACCGATTGCACCGCGGCGCCCAGCACGAAGTCCATCCCCTGCTTCTTGAGGATGCGCAGGAACGCCTTGGCAACCTCGTCGTCGTTGCCGGGGATCAGCCGGTCGAGATATTCGACCACCGTGACCTTCGTTCCCAGCCGGGCATAGACCGAGCCCATCTCGAGCCCGATCACCCCGCCGCCGATCACCACCATCGACTTCGGCACCTTGCCCAGCGCCAGCGCCCCGGTCGAGGTGACGACGATCTTCTCGTCGATCTCGACCCCGGGCAGCGACGACGCCTCCGAGCCCGAGGCGATCACGATGTGGCGCGCGGAATGGGTTTCGTCGCCGACCTTGACGCTGCCGGCGGCGGGGATCGAGGCCCAGCCCTTCAGCCATGTCACCTTGTTCTTCTTGAACAGGAACTCGATGCCCCTGGTGTTCTGGGCGATGACGTCGTCCTTGTAGGCCTGCATCTGCCCCCAGTCGACCGAGGGCGCCTTGCCCTTGAGGCCCATGGCGGCGAAATTCGCCTCGGCCTCGTGCAGCATGTGGGTGGCGTGCAGCAGCGCCTTGGAGGGGATGCAGCCGACGTTGAGGCAGGTGCCCCCGAGCGTCTCGCGCCCCTCGGCCACCGCCACCTTCAGGCCCAGTTGCGCCGCGCGGATGGCGCAGACATAGCCGCCGGGGCCGGCGCCGATCACGATCAGGTCATAGTCCGCCATGAAGGTTCCTTTCGTTCGCGGGGGTCGAGGGGCGCTGCCCCTCTGCGCCTGCGGCGCATTCACCCCGGAGTATTGTTACCAAGGTGAAGATCAAGTCAAAGCCGCCAGAATCATCAGAATGGATGTCGCGTAGCCAATGCCGAACAGGATCGACCGCCACGGCACCCAGCCGAGAAGGTAGGCGGGCGCGTAGAGGGCGCGGGCGGCAAGGTAGCCCCAGGCGCAGGCGGCGGTGAAGGGCGAGGCGGCATCCGAGAGGGTGACGACAAGGACAGCGACGGCGAAGGGGGGCAGCGCCTCGAGGTGGTTCTCGTAGGCGCGCTTGAGGCGCATCGTGCCCGGCGAGGGAAGCTGCGTGGGCGGCGCATCGCGGGGCGAGAGGAAGTAGCGCGAGCCGACCTCGAGGTTGGCGCGCAATGCCATCCAGCCGAGTTGGGCCAGCAGCAGCAGGGCAGCGAGGGCGAGGGCGGTGAGTTCGGGGGTCATGGGGTCTACTTTGATATTTTGCAAATCAACCTAGAATTTTTTCAACAGCGCATTCCGTGGTGCTATCCAGAAAAATGATCCTGCCAACATTGAAGCCATGTGGACTTTCAATAATTAGAATAGCATCCTCACCGAACGTGTATTGGTAACAATACCGGGTTTTGATAACTATATCTTGGCCAATCACTTGATAGAGGTCCTGACTTAAACGCTTAACAGAAATGCGATACGTTTCCTCGCGGACGCGGAACCCGCCAACAAACATAGCGAAATCGCCGCCAAGCCGTAGGTGATGCGGACCTTGGCAGCGCTTATTGTCAAAAATCCACAGGTGTCCCCTACATCCCCTTCGACCACTTTCTTGTTCATTGTGCCGCCGTCAGTGTCTGCCGCGCCTCGGCGATGGCCTTTTCCAGCGGGGCACCGTCGTCATGCGCCGCAATGATCCGCTCCAGCGCCGCGCGCAATCGTGCCGCCTCGCCCGGGGCGGCAGGGCGGGCGCGGGCGAAGAAGGCAGCGTCGAGGGGCGGGTTCTCGTCGAAGCCCTCGGGCGGTTTCGGGCGGGCGGTCATGGGATTTCCCTCCGGTTGGCCTTGCGCAGCGAGATGACGCGGATGCGACCCTCGCGCCACGAATATATCAGGACGTGGTATCTTTCACCGATCTTTCCAAGGGCCTGCATCCGCGTCTCGCCGTAGTCGTAGCGCGTGTCCTCGGCCTCGATGGCGGTGCGCCAGTCGAACCCGTGGACGGCCTCGAACGGAACACCGTGCTTGGCCAGATTGCCGGCGGCCTTGTCGATGTCCCATTCGTAGGGCGGTCGGGCCGCCATGCCGTCACAGATCCATCAACAGCCTTCTCGGGTCTTCCAGCGCCTCCTTCACCCGCACCAGAAACGTCACCGCGCCCTTGCCGTCGACGACCCGGTGGTCGTAGCTCAGCGCCAGATACATCATCGGGCGGATCACGATCTCGCCGCCCACGACCACCGGACGCTCCTGGATCTTGTGCATGCCCAGAATGCCCGATTGCGGCGGGTTGAGGATGGGCGAGGACATCAGCGAGCCGTAGACGCCGCCGTTCGAGATCGTGAACGAGCCGCCCTGCATCTCGGCCATCGAAAGCTTGCCGTCGCGGGCGCGCTGCCCCAGTTCGGCGATCTTCTGCTCGATCGCGGCGAAGGACATCGCGTGCGCGTCGCGCACCACCGGCACCACGAGGCCCGAGGGCGTGCCCACCGCCACCCCCATGTGGACGTAGTTCTTGTAGACCACGTCGCCGCCGTCGATCTCGGCGTTGACCTCGGGCACCTCGCCCAGCGCATGGCAGCACGCCTTCACGAAGAACGACATGAAGCCCAGCTTCACGCCGTGCTTCCTCTCGAACAGGTCCTTGTATTCGCTGCGCAGCCCCATCACCGCCGACATGTCGACCTCGTTGTAGGTGGTCAGCATCGCGGCGGTGTTCTGCGCATCCTTGAGGCGGCGGGCGATGGTGGCGCGCAGCCGTGTCATCTTGACCCGTTCCTCGCGGGCGGCGTCCTCGGCCGGGACGGCGGCGCGGGGGGTCTGCGCCGGGGCCGGCGCGGCGGAGGGCGCGGGCGACGAGGCCGGGGCCGGGGCGGCGGCGGCCTTCTGCACGTCGTCCTTCATGATCCGCCCGTCGCGGCCGCTGCCGGTGACCTGCTCGGGCGAAAGGCCCTTCTCGGCCATCATCTTCTTCGCCGAGGGGGCATCCTCGACGTCGCGCCCGCGCGGCGCGGCGGCGGCGGCAGGGGCATCATCCCTGGCGGCCGGCGCGGCGGCGGCGCCCTCGCCCGCGGCGATCACGGCAAGCTTGCCGCCGGGCTCGACGCTTGCGCCCTCGGCGGCGACGATCTCGGCCAGCACGCCGGCCTCGGGCGCGGGCACCTCGACCGAGACCTTGTCGGTTTCCAGCTCGCACAGCACCTCGTCGCGCGCGACCTTGTCGCCCTGCGCCTTGAACCACGTCGCCACCGTGGCCTCGGCCACGCTTTCGCCCAGCGCCGGCACGATGACATCGACCCGGCGCGCCTCGGCCGGCTCGGCCCTGGCCGCGTCGTCGTCGCCGGCGGGCTCGGGGCTGGCGGCCGCCGCCGGTCTGACACCGGCGCCGTCGGCGCTGATCGTGGCCAGCAGCGCGTCGACGCCCACCGTCTCGCCCTCGGCGGCGACGATCTCGGCCAGGGTGCCGGCCGCCGGCGCAGGCACCTCGACGGTGACCTTGTCGGTCTCCAGCTCGCACAGCATCTCGTCGGCGGCCACGCTGTCGCCGGGCTTCTTGAACCAGGTCGCCACGGTCGCCTCGGTGACGCTTTCGCCCAGGGTGGGCACGCGGACTTCGGTGGTCATCGGTCGGTCATCCTTCGATCGTGAGCGCGTCGTTGACGAGCGCGGTCTGTTGGGCCTTGTGCTGGCTGGCAAGCCCGGTGGCGGGCGAGGCCGAGGCATGGCGGCCGACGTAGCGGGGCCGCAGGTGGCGCGCCTCGATGCGGTTCAGCACCCATTCGAGGTTGGGCTCGATGAAGTTCCACGCGCCCTGGTTCTTCGGCTCTTCCTGGCACCACACCATCTCGGCGTTGCGGAAGCGGCCAAGCTCGCGCACCATGCTGAGCGCGGGGAACGGGTAGAACTGCTCGATCCGCATCAGGTAGACGTCGTCGATGCCGCGCGCGTCGCGTTCCTCGAGCAGGTCGTAGTAGACCTTGCCCGAGCACATCACCACGCGGCGGATCTTGTCGTCGGGTTGCAGTTTCGTGGCCGAGACGCCGGATTCGGCATCGTCCCACAGCACCCGCAGAAAGCCGGTGCCGGTGGTGAATTCCTCGGCCCGTGACACGCACAGCTTGTGGCGCAGCAGCGATTTCGGGGTCATCAGCACCAGCGGCTTGCGGAAGCTGCGGTGGATCTGGCGGCGCAGGATGTGGAAGTAATTGGCCGGGGTCGAGCAATTGGCGACGATCCAGTTGTCTTCCGCGCACATCTGCAGGAAGCGTTCCAGCCGCGCCGACGAATGCTCGGGGCCCTGCCCCTCGAAGCCGTGCGGCAGCAGCAGCACGAGGCCCGACATCCGCAGCCACTTGCGCTCGCCCGACGAGATGAACTGGTCGAACATGATCTGCGCGCCGTTGGCAAAGTCGCCGAACTGGGCCTCCCACAGCACCAGCGCGTTGGGCTCGGCCAGGCTGTAGCCGTATTCGTAGCCCACCACCGCAAACTCCGACAGCATCGAGTCGATGGCCTCGTAGCGCGCCTGGCCCTGGCGGATGGCGTTCAGCGGATAGTGGCGTTCCTCGGTGGTCTGGTCGATGAACGCCGAATGGCGCTGGCTGAAGGTGCCGCGAATGCTGTCCTGCCCGGAAAGGCGCACCGGATAGCCCTCGGTCAGGAGCGAGCCGAACGCCAGCGCCTCGGCGGTGGCCCAGTCAAAGCCCTCGCCGGTCTCGAACATCTTCGCCTTGGCCTCGACCAGGCGGGCGACGGTCTTGTGCACGTCGAATCCCGCCGGCACGCGCGTCAGCGCGGCGCCCACCTCGGCCAGCGTTTCGGGGGTGATCGCGGTCTGGCCGGGCTGGTATTCCGCGCCCTCGCGGGCAAGATGCTTCCAGCGGCCATCCAGCCAGTCGGCCTTGTTGGGCTTGTAATCCTTGCCGGCCTCGAACTCCTCGTTCAGGTGGGCCTGGAACGCGGCCTTCATGTCCTCGATCTCGCCCTCGGGGATCAGCCCGTCGGCGACCAGCCGCTCGGTGTAGAGTTGCAGCGTGGTCTTGTGCTTCTTGATGCGGGTATACATCAGCGGCTGGGTGAACATCGGCTCGTCGCCTTCGTTGTGCCCGAAGCGACGATAGCAGAACATGTCGATGACCACGTCCTTGCCGAACTGCTGGCGGAACTCGGTCGCGACCTTGGCGGCATGCACCACCGCCTCGGGGTCGTCGCCGTTGACGTGGAAGATCGGCGCCTCGACCATCAGCGCGATATCGGTCGGATAGGGCGACGAGCGCGAGAAATGCGGCGCCGTGGTAAAGCCGATCTGGTTGTTGACGACGATATGGATGGTGCCCCCGGTGCGGTGGCCGACAAGGCCCGACAGCCCGAAGCACTCGGCCACGATGCCCTGCCCCGCGAACGCCGCGTCGCCGTGCAGCAGCACCGGCAGCACCGCCTTGCGCTGGGTGTCGCCCAGTTGCGCCTGCTTGGCGCGCACCTTGCCCAGAACCACCGGGTTCACCGCCTCGAGGTGGCTGGGGTTGGCGGTCAGGCTCAGGTGCACGGCGTTGCCGTCGAACTCGCGGTCGGACGAGGCGCCGAGATGGTATTTCACGTCGCCCGACCCGTCGACCTCCTCGGGCTTGAAGCTGCCGCCCTGAAACTCGTTGAAGATCGCGCGGTAGGGCTTGGCCATGACGTTGGCGAGCACGCTCAGCCGCCCGCGGTGGGGCATGCCGATGACGATCTCCCTCACCCCCAGCGCGCCGCCGCGCTTGATGATCTGCTCCATCGCCGGGATCAGCGCCTCGCCGCCATCGAGGCCGAAGCGCTTGGTGCCGGTGTACTTGACGTGCAGGAACTTCTCGAAACCCTCGGCCTCGACCAGCTTGTTGAGGATCGCCTTGCGCCCGTTGCGGGTGAACGTGATCTCCTTGCCGTAGCCCTCGATCCGCTCCTTCAGCCACGCCGCCTGCGCCGGGTCGGAGATGTGCATGTATTGCAGCGCGAAGGTGCCGCAATAGGTGCGCCGGACGATGTCGATGATCTGGCGCATCGAAGCGACCTGAAGCCCCAGCACGTTGTCGAGGAAGATCGGCCGATCCATGTCCGAATCGTCGAAGCCGTAGGACTTCGGATCGAGCTCGGGGTGGGGGACGTTGTCGTGCATCCCCAGCGGATCGAGGTCGGCCGCCAGGTGGCCGCGGATGCGGTAGGCGCGGATCAGCATCAGCGCGCGCACCGAGTCGAGCACCGCGCGCTGCACCTGCGCATCGCTGAGCGAGACGCCCTTCTCGGCCGCCTTCTCGCGCAGCTTGTCGCCGGCGGCGCTTGCATCCTTCGCGGCCAGCACCGACCACTGGCCATCCAGCGCGGCGGTGATCTCGTCCGAGGGCTGCGGCGGCCAGTCCGCGCGCGCCCAGCTTGGCCCGGCGGCCTCGCGTTTGACCGACACCTCGTCATCGCCCATCTCGGCGAAGAAGCGTTGCCATGCCTCGTCGACCGCGTTCGGGTCGTTGGCGTAGCGGGCGTAAAGCTGTTCCACGTATTCCGCGTTGTGGCCTTGCAGGAAGGATTGGGCCTTGAAGACGTCGTTGGGGGATTGGTCGGTCATGGGGTCACCTCATGGGCGGGAACCGCCCCCGCGCGGGGGGCGGCGGGTCTCACTTGCCGATCGCCTGCATCACCGCCTCGCCCAGCGTGGCGGGGCTGTCGGCGACGACGATACCGGCGCGCTTCATCGCCTCGATCTTCGATTCCGCGTCGCCCTTGCCGCCGGCGACGATGGCGCCCGCGTGGCCCATCCGCCGGCCCTTGGGCGCGGTGCGGCCGGCGATGAAGCCCGCGGTGGGCTTCCAGCGGCCGGCCTTGCGTTCGTCGGCGAGGAACTGCGCCGCGTCCTCTTCCGCCGCGCCGCCGATCTCGCCGATCATGATGATCGCCTGCGTCTCGGGGTCGGCCAGGAACATTTCCAGCACGTCGACATGCTCGGTCCCCTTGATCGGGTCGCCGCCGATGCCCACGGCCGAGGATTGGCCAAGCCCCATGTCGGTGGTCTGCTTGACCGCCTCATAGGTCAGCGTGCCCGAGCGCGACACCACGCCGACCGAGCCGCGCTTGTGGATATGCCCGGGCATGATCCCGATCTTGCACGCCCCCGGGGTGATCACGCCGGGGCAGTTTGGCCCGATCAGCCGGCTTTTCGAGCCTTCCAGCGCGCGCTTGACCTTCATCATGTCCAGCACCGGGATGCCCTCGGTGATGCACACGATCAGCTCCATCTCGGCGTCGATCGCCTCGAGGATCGAATCGGCCGCGAACGGCGGCGGCACGTAGATCGCGCTGGCATTGGCGCCGGTGCGCGCCCGCGCCTCGTGCACCGAATCGAACACCGGCAGGCCAAGATGCTCCTGCCCGCCCTTGCCCGGGGTCACGCCGCCGACCATCCTGGTGCCGTAGGCGATGGCCTGTTCCGAGTGGAAGGTGCCCTGCGAGCCTGTGAAGCCCTGACAGATCACAAGGGTGTTTTCATCTACGAGAACGGCCATGCATTGGTTCCTTCGGTTCCATCATCTCTTGATCAGCAGCGCCTGCACGTTGTCGTCCACCGGCAGCGTGGCGGCGTTGAGCAGGCGTGTGTCGAAGCCCAGGCGGTCGGCGATGCGCCGCAGGGCGGGGTAGGTGAAATAGTTGACGTGGTCGGGCCAGCGGAACCCGCACCATTTCGCGCCAAAGACGCGGCGGTTGAGCGAGCCGTAGTTGGGCACCCGCACGAACGCCTTGCCGCCGGGTTTCAGCACGCGCTGCGTCTCGCGCAGGATGTCGCCCAGCGCCACCTCGTGCTCGAGGTAGGAGTTCATCAGCACGCCGTCGAAGAAGTTGTCGTCAAAGTCGTGGATGCGCTCGGCCCCCGCGCCGTGCAGGCAATAGCCCCCGGCGGCGCGCATCCGCGCGTCGGCCTCGGCCCACAGCGCGCGCGAAAGCTCGATCCCGTAGGGGGTCATCGGCGGGCCGATCCAGTCGCCGGCACCGCAGCCGATATCGAGCACCCTTCCCGGCCCGAACAGTTTCGCGAACATCGCCGGCGAGCGCCGCCCCCGCAGCCCCAGCGCCGCCCGCAGCCGCCGGTTGGCGCGCGACAGCGGGCCGCGGCGTTTCTCGCTGCGCTCGGCATGGGTCTTTTCCCAGGCGAAATCCTCTTCCAGCGCCGCGTAGGGGGGCGGGTTGCGCAGGTAGGCGAAGCCGCACGCGCCGCATTCGACCACGTCCCAGCCGTCGGGCGAATAGGCCGCGACCCGCCGCCCGTCGTCGGCCCCGCAGGCGGGACAGGTGCGGTATGTGCGTTCGGCTGTCACCAATGCGGCCCCCGCGCAGGTTGGGCGATATCGCCCATCCCGCCTACCCCTTGACCGCCTTCACGATCTTCTCCGCCGCATCCGACAGGTTGTCCGCCGCGATCACGTCCAGCCCCGAGGTGTTCAGGATCTCCTTGCCCTTCTCGACGTTGGTCCCCTCCAGCCGCACCACCAGCGGCACCTTGAGGCCCACTTCCTTCACCGCCGCGATCACCCCCTCGGCGATGATGTCGCAGCGCATGATGCCGCCGAAGATGTTCACCAGGATGCCCTTGACCTGGGGATCCGAGGTGATGATCTTGAAGGCTTCGGTCACCTTCTCCTTGCTGGCGCCGCCGCCGACGTCGAGAAAGTTCGCCGGCTCGGCGCCGTAAAGCTTGATGATGTCCATCGTCGCCATGGCAAGGCCCGCGCCGTTGACCATGCAGCCGATCTCGCCATCCAGCGCGATGTAGTTCAGGTCGAACTTCGAGGCGGCGAGTTCCTTGGGGTCTTCCTCGGTCTCGTCGCGCAGCGCGAGGATGTCGGGCTGGCGGTAAAGCGCGTTGGAATCGAAGCCCATCTTGGCGTCGAGGCATTTCAGGTCGCCCGCCTCGGTCACGATCAGCGGGTTGATCTCGAGCATCTCGGCGTCGCGCTCGACGAACAGCCGGTAAAGCTTGCCCACCAGATCGACGCATTGCTTGACCTGCTTGCCCCCGAGCCCCAGTGCAAAGGCCACCCGGCGGCCGTGGAAGCCCTGGATGCCGGTCGCGGGATCGACGCTGAACGACAGGATCTTCTCCGGCGTGTTCGCGGCGACCTCCTCGATGTCCATGCCGCCCTCAGTCGAGACCACGAAGGAAATCCGCGAGGTGGCGCGGTCGACCAGCAGCGCGAGATACAATTCGCGCGCGATGTCGGAACCGTCCTCGATGTAGATGCGGCCCACCTGCTTGCCCGCCGGCCCGGTCTGGTGGGTGATCAGCGTGCGGCCCAGCATCCGGCGCGCCTCGGTCTCGGCCTCCTCGACCGAGCGGGCCAGCCGCACGCCGCCCTTGTCACCGGCGTCGGCCTCCTTGAAATGGCCCTTGCCGCGGCCGCCGGCGTGGATCTGCGCCTTGACCACCCACAGCGGGCCGTCAAGTTCGCTTGCCGCGGTCTTGGCCTCTTCGGCGCGCAGCACCACGCGGCCGTCGCTCACCGGCACGCCCTGGTCGCGCAGAAGCCGCTTGGCCTGGTATTCGTGAATGTTCATCCGCCGGTTCCTTCGTCTGACATCGGGCGTGCGCGCAGGCGGGGGCCGCCCGCTGGCAACGGGTTTCCCCGCCTCATGCCACGAAGCCACCGCCGCTGAAAGGATTTCCCGGCGGCATCGGCGGAAAACCGACATTCGTGATCACACCCGGAAAACGTGTGATCACATAACCGCGAATCGCCGCCGCGGGCGGCTCAGCCGGGCCCGATGCGGGCCACGATCACCCGCGCCCGGTGGCCCGGCGGGGTGGTCGCCGCCTGCAGCACGATCAGCCCCTGCGCCGTGCCGGTGTCCCACGCCAGCGCCGCCGCCGGCGCGATCGTGGCGGGATCGACCGGCCGGGCATCGGGAAAGCGGCGCGCCACCAGCGCCGCCAGCCGCGCGCTTTGCCCGGTGCGGGCCTCGGCCGCCACCGCGCAGCCGCGCCCGTCCGGCGCCAGCATCACCAGCGGCCGGTTGTCGTCGACCACGAAGCTGCGCATGGCGTCGTCGCCCACCGCCGGCGCCTCGACATAATCCATCGCCCGCAGGGCGCGTGCGGCGGCGTCGGGCGCGCGCGGCCCGTCGAGGCAGACCTGCTCGAACACCCCCACCAGCCGCGCCGGTGCGCTGGCCGGCACCGCGTTCCAGGGCCGCAGGTTGTAAAGCTCGCGCGCCTCGGGGCTGTCGCGGGCGGGGCCGCAGCCCGCCACCGCCAGCGCCCCCGCCAGCAGCACGCGCACCATCCTAGCCACCTGCCCGCGCGGCGACCTCGAGGCACAGGCGCGTCGCAACCCCCATGTCCTGCACCGAGATCCATTCCAGCGGCCCGTGGATGTTCTGCATCCCGGTGAACAGGTTCGGGCACGGCACCCCCATCTCGGTCAGGCGCGAGCCGTCGGTGCCGCCGCGCACCGGCTCGGAGACCGGCTCGATCCCCAGCGCCCGGGCCGCCTCCAGCGCCAGATCGACCGGGCGGCGGTCATCCTCGAGCCAGTAGCGCATGTTGCGGTATTGCGGCACGATCTCGCACGCGATCTGCGCGCGCGGCTCGGTCGCGGCCACCGCGGCACAGACCGCGCGCACCAGGTCGCCCTTCGCCGCCAGCCCCTCGCGCTCGAAATCGCGCAAGATCGCGCGCAGCCGCACCTTGGCGGCGGTGCCGTCCATGTCGGTGACGTGGATGAAGCCGTCGCGCCCGGCGGTGGTTTCGGGGGTCATGGTGGCCTGCGGCAGGGTCTGGACGATCTTGGCCGCCAGGTGCAGCGCGTTCACCAGCTTGCCGGCGGCCAGCCCGGGGTGGATCGAGACGCCGGTGATGGTGATCGTGGCCAGGTCGGCCGAGAACGTCTCGTATACGATCTCGCCCAGGGCGCCGCCGTCGAAGGTGAAGGCAAGGTCGGCGCCGAGGTCGGCCGGCAGCCGCGGGTTCACGCCGCGCCCGATCTCCTCGTCGGGGGTGAAGGCCAGCCGCAGCGTCGGGCGGGGCGCCTCGGGGTTGGCCAGCAGGTGGCGCGCCGCGGTCATCACGATCGCCACCCCGGCCTTGTCGTCGGCCCCCAGCAGCGTGGTGCCCGAGGCGGTGATGATGTCGTGCCCGACCTTGCCGGCAAGATAGGGGCTTTCCTCGGGCGAAAGCACCAGCCCGGGCGCGTCGGGAAAGGTGATCGCATCGCCGTTGTAGCCCCGGATCAGCCGCGGCTTGACGCCGTGCGCGGCGAATTGCGGCGCGGTGTCGACATGCGCGAGCAGCCCCACCACCGGCCCCGGCCGGTTGCCCGGGATGGTGGCCAGCACGGTGCCGTAATCGGTCAGGGTGACATCGGCGGCGCCCATGCCCGCAAGCTCGTCGCGCAACAGCCGCAACAGGTCGAGCTGGCACGCGGTCGAGGGCGACGACGGGCTGTCGCCATCGCTCTGGGTGTCGATGGCGGCATAGCGCATCAGCCTGTCGGCAAGCTCGGCGTCGAAATCGTTCATGGGGCCCTCCCTGTCGGCGGCATCAGGGCGGGCGCGGGCGGCGCTGTCAAGGCGGCGATGGCGCGAGGGCGGGGCGGGGCAACCGGATGCGATTGCCCCGCCCGCCGCGCCCTACGAAAGGCTCGCGTCGATCGCCTTGCAGGCCGCGACCAGGCCCTTGACCGACTCGACCGACTTGTCGAACATCGCCTGTTCCTCGCGGCCCAGCTTGATGTCGACCACCCGCTCGACCCCGCCGGCACCCAGGATCACCGGCACGCCCACATAAAGGCCCTTGAGCCCGAAGGCGCCGTCGACATGCGCCGCACAGGGCAGCAGGCGCTTCTGGTCCTTCAGGAACGCCTCGGCCATCTCGATCGCCGCGGTGGCCGGCGCGTAGAAGGCCGACCCGGTCTTGAGCAGCCCGACGATCTCGGCGCCGCCGTCGCGGGTGCGCTGCACGATCGCATCCAGCCGGTCCTGCGTCGTCCAGCCCATCGCCACCAAGTCGGGCAGCGGGATGCCGGCGACGGTGGAATAGCGCACCAGCGGCACCATCGTGTCGCCATGCCCGCCCAGCACGAAGGCGGTGACGTCGCGCATCGACACCCCGAACTCGAGGCTGAGGAAATGCCGGAACCGCGCCGAGTCGAGCACCCCGGCCATCCCCACGACCTTGCCGTGCGGCAGGCCCGAGAACTGGCGCAGCGCCCACACCATCGCATCCAGCGGGTTGGTGATGCAGATCACGAAGGCGTCGGGGGCGTGTTTCGCGATCCCCTCGCCCACCGCCTTCATCACCTTGAGGTTGATGCCCAGCAGGTCGTCGCGGCTCATCCCCGGCTTGCGCGGTACCCCGGCGGTGACGATGCACACGTCGGCGCCGGCGATGTCGGCATAGTCGTTGGCGCCCTTCAACTCGGCGTCGAAGCCCGCGACCGGGCCCGATTGCGCGATGTCCAGCGCCTTGCCCTGCGGCGTGCCCTCGGCGATGTCGAACAGCACGACGTCGCCAAGCTCCTTGATCGCGGCGAGATGGGCGAGCGTGCCGCCGATCTGCCCCGCACCGATGAGCGCGATCTTCGGTCTTGCCATGGAAGGTCTCCGGGTCCGGTTGAGGTTCGGCGCGATGCGTAGTCTTTTCCCCCCGTCCGCGCAAGCCTGCCGCCGGCGCGGCGCGGCGCGGCACGCGGCACCGGGGGCTTGGGGCGCGCGCGCGGTTGCGCTAAGGCGGCCCGGCGGCGCGCCGCCGCCGCCCCCCGGAGACGCGCGATTCGCCATGGACGCCCTGCCCGCCTATGCCGCCACCCCGGCCTTCTGGACCATTGCCGTGCTCGCGGCGGTGCTGGTGGGCATGGGCAAGGGCGGGCTGCCGATGGTCGCGATGCTGGCGGTGCCGCTGCTGGCGCTGGTGATGCACCCGGTGGCGGCCACCGCACTGCTGGCGCCGATCTACGTGCTGACCGACATGTTCGGACTGCACGCCTACCGCCGCAGCTTTTCGCGCCGGGTGGTGGCGGTGATGGCGCCGGGGGCAACGCTGGGGGTGGGGCTGGGCTGGCTCACCGCCTCGGTGGTGCCCGAACGGCTGGTCACCGGGCTGATCGGCGCGATCGGGGCGGCCTTCGCGGTGCGGCTTCTGACCGCGCGCGGGCGCGCGGCGCCGCCGCGCCGGGCGCGCGCCGGGCCCGGCACCTTCTGGGGGGTGATCACCGGCTTCACCAGCTTCGTCAGCCACGCCGGCGGGCCGCCCTACCAGGTGTTCGTGCTGCCGCTGGGCCTCGACAAGCTGGCGTTCGCGGGCACCACCACGGTGCTGTTCGCCTATGTCAACCTGATCAAGCTGGTGCCCTACTGGGCACTGGGGCAGATGAACCCCGGCAGCCTCGCGGCCGCGGCGTTCCTGATCGTGCCCGGCATCGCCGGCGTCTATGCCGGCGTGCACCTGGTGCGGGTGATCCCCGAACGCGCGTTCTTCCGGTTCGTGATCTGGGCGCTGCTGGCGGTGTCGGCGCGGCTGTTGTGGATGGCCGCGGCCGGCTAAGCCGGATCAGCCGACACTGTCGATGGCGATCGCGCGCTTGCTGAGTTCGGCGTAAAGCGCCGGCAGAACCCGGGGCTGGCCCACCGCGGTGCGCAGCGCCTCGCCCAGGCCGGCCTCGTCGATGCGGGGGTCGACCAGCCGGAATACCAGCCGCCGCCGCGCCCCGTCGTCGTAGACAACCTCGACTCCGCCGCGCAGATTGCGCCGATACCCCAGAAAGTGCCCCGCCCCGCCGGGGCTGTGAAATGATGCTTCCCGTGCCACTGTCGGCCCCTGTTCTTGTTATAAACCGGAAGGATGCACGGAAAAGTTCATCCGTCAACCGCGGCCCGCCCGGCACGCGCGATCGCGGCCCGGGCGCGGCCCGCGCGACACGATGTCACCCGCAAGACGCAACCCTGGGGTCAGTCGGAAAGGCCGGGCTCATCCAGAAGGCTGCGCCCGTCCCGATCCTCGATCTCGATCACCCACAGGTCGGGATCGATCGCGCGCTGCCGGGCGACGGTGGCCTCGACCTCGGCCTCGCTGCCCTCGGCCAGCGCGTCCCACACCCGCGCCCCGGTCATCGGGTCGCTGCGCCGCTGGAAGGCGCGCGCCCGCCCGTCAAGCGTCGCCACCACCACCAGCACCGCGCCGGCCTCGGCCTCGCCGCGGGCGCGCAGATAGGCCGGGATACCCGCCAGCCGCAGCCGCGCGAGATAGGCCGCCACCCAGATCGAGGCCGCCAGCCGCGGCCTCATGCGCCCCGCCCCCCGCGCCCGCGCCCGCGGAGGGGTCGGAATCGAGTATTTTCGCCAAGGTGAAGCGCAACGGCCCATGCCCCTTCACCTTGGTCCAGATACTCTGGGGTGAATTGGCCGCAGGCCAAGAGGGGCAAAGCCCCTGCCCGGCCACCGCTCATGACCCGCCGTCGCGGAAGTCGAGCCCGATCTCGCCGTAACGCTCGGCCTCGTCCATCCAGCCGGGGCGAACCTTGACGGTGAGGAACAGGTGCACCGGGCGATCGAGAAAGGCCGCGATCTCGGCCCGCGCGGCGGCGCCGACCGCCTTGATCGTCTCGCCGCGATGGCCGAGCACGATGCCCTTGTGGCCCTCGCGCCCGACATAGACGATCTGGTCGATGCGCACGCTGCCGTCCTTGCGCTCGTCCCAGGCCTCGGTCTCGACGGTGAGCTGGTAGGGCAGTTCCTCGTGCAGGCGCAGCGTCAGCTTCTCGCGCGTCATCTCGGCCGCGATCAGGCGCAGGGCCACGTCGGCGATCTGGTCCTCGGGGTAAAGCCACGGCCCCTCGGGCAGCATGCCGGCGAGCCAGCGGCGCAGGTCGTCCACCCCGTGCCCGCGCTCGGCCGAGATCATGAAGGTCTGCGCGAACGGGTGCCGGGCGTTCGCGGCCTCGGCCAGCGCCAGCAACTCGGGCGCCTTGACGCGGTCGATCTTGTTGATCGCCAGCGCCACCGGCACGCCCGGGCGCAGCCTTTCGGCCATCGCCTCAAGGATCGCGCCCACCCCCGGGGTCAGCCCGCGATGGGCCTCGATCAGCAGCACCACCACGTCGGCGTCGGCCGCCCCGCCCCAGGCGGCCGCGACCATCGCCCGGTCAAGCCGGCGGCGAGGCCGGAACAGGCCCGGGGTGTCGACGAAGACGATCTGCGCCGCGCCCTCCATGGTGATGCCGCGGATGCGGCTGCGGGTGGTCTGCACCTTGTGGGTGACGGCCGCGACCTTGGCGCCGACCATGCGGTTGAGCAGCGTCGACTTGCCGGCGTTGGGCTCGCCGATCAGGGCGACAAAGCCGGCACGGGTGGTCATGGGCGTTCTCCTGCGGTTCGCCGCTGTCTAGCGCGCATCGCGCGCTCGCGCCAGTTCGAACACCGCCCGGCGGCGCTGCGGGCCGGTGCGGATCGCCGGCGTCATGCGAGGGCAGCACCGCGCAGGTTGCCGCCGGCCGATCCCTAGAGCATGTCGCGCAGAAGTGGGAACCGGTCTTGCGCTGCTCGGACATGCGAAATCAGAAGGTCAGAGTGGGTCGCGTGAATGCGGATGAACGCGATCCGCCCTAGCCCTCGGGCGGCACGAGGCGCGCCAGCAGCGCCGCCGCCGCGGCCTGTTCGGCCTGCCGCTTCGAGCCCGCCTGCGCCTCGGCGCGGGTGCCGTCGGCCATCACCGCGGCGACGGTGAAGCGCGGCGCGTGGTCGGGGCCGTCGCGGGCGATCTCGTCATAGGCCGGCGGGGTCTGGCCGCGCGCCTGCGCCCATTCCTGCAACGCGGTCTTGGCGTCGCGGGCGTCGTGCTCGACCGCACCGATCCGCGGCCCCCACAGGTGCAGCACCACGGCGCGCGCGGCCTCGAAGCCTGCGTCGAGGTAGACCGCCGCGATCACCGCCTCGAGCGCGTCGGCCAGCAGCGCGCCCTTGCGCCGCCCGCCGGTAAGCTGTTCCGAGCGGCCAAGTTTCAGCACCTCGCCCAGCCCGGCCCCGGCGGCGACGTCGGCGCAGGCCTCGCGGCGCACCAATGCGTTGAAGCGCGGCGCCAGCCGGCCCTCGGGCGCGTCGGGGTCGGCGGCCAGCAGCGCCTCGGCCATCACCAGGCCCAGCACCCGGTCGCCCAGGAACTCCAGCCGCTCGTTGTCGGGGCGGGTGGCGGAGCCGATCGAGGCATGGGTCAGCGCCTGCACCAGCAGCTCGGGCCGGGCAAAGCGATGCCCGATCCGGTCACAGAAGGCGAGGGTGTCGGCCGACAGCTTCACTCGATCGCCGCGAAGAACCGATCCGCGCGCCAGGTCCAGAAATACAGCATCGAACGGCCGGCGGACGAGAACATCACCCGGTCGGCACGCCCGATCAGGTTCTCGAACGGCACGAAGCCGACGCCGCCGACGGCCTGCGCGAAGCGGCTGTCCTGGCTGTTGTCGCGGTTGTCGCCCATGAAGAAGAAATGCCCCTCGGGCACGGTGAACACCGGCGTGTTGTCGCCGAAGGTCTCGCCGATGTCGAGGATCGAATGGCTGACGCCGCCCGGCAGCGTCTCGGTCAGGCGCACCTTCTCGCACAAACCGCCCTGCCCCACCGGGGCGTTGGCGCAGCGCGGCAACCCGCCCACCGGGCCCTGAGGCGCGAAGGTTTCGGTGAAGGTGCCGGCAGGGGTCTGGGGCACCTCTTCGCCGTTGAGGTAGAGCACGCCCTCGCGCACCTGCACGGTGTCGCCGGGCAGCCCGATCAGCCGCTTGATGAAGTCCGAGCCGTTGACCGGGTGGCGGAACACCACCACGTCGCCGCGCTCGGGCTCCGAGGCCAGCAGCCGGCCGGGGATCGGGCACAGCGCGAACGGGCACGAATAGCGCGAATAGCCGTAGGCCATCTTGTTGACGAACAGGAAATCGCCGATCAGCAGCGTGTCCTTCATGCTGCCCGAGGGGATCCAGAACGGCTGGAAGAACAGGGTGCGGAACACCCCCGCAATCACCAGCGCCCAGAACACGGTCTTGACCGTCTCCATGATGCCGCCGCTCTTTTCCGCCTTGCTGGCCATGCCTGCCCCCTGCCTCGCGTCCGGGCTACATGCGGGTGGGCGCCGGGCGTGTCAAGCGACCGGCCGCGCCTCGATCACCACGAAGGCCTGCGCCCAGGGGTGGTCGTCGGTCAGGGTGACATGCACGATCGCCTCGTGGCCGGCGGGCGTCATCGCCGCCAGCCGCTCGGCCGCCCAGCCGGTCAGGTGCATCACCGGCTGGCCCGAGCGCAGATTGGACACCCCCATGTCCTTCCACGCGATCCCCATCCGCAGCCCGGTGCCCAGCGCCTTCGAGCACGCCTCCTTGGCCGCCCAGCGCTTGGCGTAGGTGCCCGGCGTGTCGGCCCGCCGCTCGGCCTTGCGCTGCTCGATCTCGGTGAAGACGCGGTGGCGGAAGCGGTCGCCGAAACGCTCGAGCGTGGCGGCGATGCGCTCGATGTTGCAAAGATCGGTGCCGATGCCGAGGATCATCGCTGGTTCGGGCCCGTGACGGGGGTGGCGCGCGGCCCCGATCTATCCCCCTCGGGCGCGGGTTTGCAAGGCACGGGCGGGGCGCGAGGCGGCTTGCGCCCGGGCGCGGCTTGCGGCATGGATGGGCGCGGCAACGGCAGGGGGTGGCGATGGACTACGCGAAATCGGGGGCGCCCCGCCGCGGCAAGGGCACGCCCCGCCACGCCGAGCACAATGCCCCCGGCACCGACGCCAACCCCTTCGGCAAGCGCCCGGAAAAGGCCGAGCTTCTGGCCCGCATGAAGGCCGCCGCCGAGGCCCGCAAGACCGACACGCCGAAGGGCTGAGCGGCGCGCTCGGCGGCGCCGCCGCGTTCAGCCTCGCGAACACCGCCTCGCCGATCAGGAGATCGGCCGCTGTTCCCGATCATTCTTCAATGCCCGGTTCATCGTCCGGCTCCGACCCGCTGCCCCGGTCGAGCAAGCCGACCACCCGGGTTACGACGCCGGTTCCCCACCCCGTCCAGTCCACGTCGGCAACGGCAACGCCGGCGCCGCGGGCGGCTTCCCACGCCTGACGCGGCGACGCGCGCACCGTCTCCCAGATTGCCTCTCGCGTGGGCAGATCGTCGTAGCTGGGCAGGACCACGCGGCAATCGAACTCTTGCTCGGCGAGCAGACGCGCTTCGTCGGGATCGCCTTCGGCGACCAACGCCGCTTCAAGCCCGGCCATGTCGCGCGCGGTGTCGCAGGCATCCTTCACCTCCAGCGCCACCGCCCCGGCGATGACCCCGACACCGATGAAGGGAACCGCTTTGCCGGCCGCAGACCCGATGCTGCGCGCCGCGCTTCTTTGCAGGCGGCGCGTCACCCTTTGCGACGTTTCCCGGCCGATCTCGCGGCGAACCTTTTGCCGACTCCGTGTCGCAACGGCTTCCCGCACCACCGAGTTCGTGAACCCCGCGGCCGAGAGCACGCCCGCGGTCGCGGCATAAAGGCCCTGCACGGCGAAAACCGCAATGTTGAACATCAGCGATGCGACAAGCACCAGTGTCGCGATCAGATGCCAGACAGAACGAAATGCCCGAAAGGGCAAGAACAGAAGAAACCGCATCTTGCGTAACATCTCCTACCCCCTTGCCGCGTCCATCCGCGCGCGCATCCCGGCAATCGCCGCGTCCAGGCCGACGAACACCGCCTCGCCGATCAGGAAATGGCCGATGTTCAGCTCGCGCACCTCGGGCAGCGCGGCCACCGCGGCCACGGTGTCATGGCTCAGCCCGTGGCCGGCGTGCACCTCGAGGCCCAGCGCGTGGGCCCGGGCCGCCATCGCGCGCAGCGCCGCGAACTCGCGCCCGGCGTCGGCGGTGCGGCCCTCGGCGCAGGCGTCGCACCACGCGCCGGTGTGCAGCTCGACCACCTGCGCGCCGACCCGCGCGGCGGCCTCGATCTGCGCGGCATCGGCGGCCACGAACAGCGACACCCGGCAGCCGGCCGCGCGCAGGGGGGCGATGAAGGCCGCCAGCCGCGCCGCGTCGCGCGCCACCTCGAGGCCGCCCTCGGTGGTCCGCTCCTCGCGCTTTTCGGGCACGACGCAGACCGCATGCGGGCGGTGCGCAAGCGCGATCTGCTGCATCTCGGCCGTCGCCGCCATCTCGAAATTGAGCGGCACCCGGATCGCCGCCATGATCCCGGCGATGTCGGCGTCGCGGATGTGGCGGCGATCCTCGCGCAGATGCGCGGTGATGCCGTCGGCGCCCGCCGCCTCGGCCGCCAGCGCCGCGCGCACCGGGTCGGGCCAGGCGCCGCCGCGGGCGTTGCGCAGGGTGGCGACGTGATCGACGTTGACGCCAAGGCGCAGGGTCGGTTCGGGCATGGGGCCTCCGCGGGGGTGCTGTCAGTTGCGCCGGTCAGTGTCCGGTGCCCCGCGCCGGCCCGCAAGCCGCTTTTCCCGCCGCGCCTGCATCTTCTTGGCGCGCCGGCGCTGATAGGCGATCACCACCGGCAGCGCGGTGTAATGGGTGGCGACCGCGGCCACCAGCCCGGGGCCGATCCCGCCCACGAGGTAGGGAAGGAACACGCGGTGGAAAAAGCCGCGCAGCCGGTCCCAGTTCGCCGCCTCGCCGGTGTAGAGCGCGGCGATGTTGTGCCACAGATCGCGCGAGGCGCCGGTGAAGACGCGGATCACCTCGGGGATGTGGAGGCGCCCCTCGATCCCCAGGATCCAGTTCCCGAGATCGAGGCTTGCCGCCATGATCAGCGGAAACGTCAGCGGGTTGCCGACGAAGGTCGCCAGCAGCGCCGCCAGCACGTTGCCGCGGATCACCCACGCCACCAGCGCCGCCAGCATGAAGTGAAAGCCGAACATCGGCGTGAAGCTGACGAACACCCCCGCGGCGATGCCGCGGGCGATGCGGTGGGGGGCGTCGGGCAGGCGGCTGAGGCGGTGCTTGATGTATTGCGCGGCCCGGCTCCAGCCGCCGCGCGGATAGAAGAACTCGGCCACCATCCGCAATACCGGCCGCCGTTCCCGCCGCTTGAACACCATCGCCCCGGCCCTACCCCGCGGCCCGGCTCATGGCCGCCGCCCCGGATCGCGCAGGCGCGCGATCTCGGCCACGTCCGATTCGGCCTCGAGCGCGGTCATCACCGCGTGCAGGTGTTCGGCGTCGCGCAGGTCGACCTCGATCTCGAGGCGGTAGTAGTCGGGCTTGCGGTCGAGAAACCGCAGGTCCGAGATGTTGGCCTTCTGCTCGCCGATCACCGTGCACACCCGCCCCAGCACGCCGGCGTCGTTCGAGATCGTGAGGCCCAGCGTGACGCCATGCACCGGCGCGTGGCGGCCGGCCTGCCAGGTCAGGTCGATCCAGCGGTCCGATTGCTCGGCCAGGTCGGCCAGCGCCGGGCAGTCGATGGCGTGCACGATCACGCCGCGCCCGCGGTAGGTGATGCCCACGATCCGCTCGCCCGGCACCGGCTGGCAGCAGGCCGCGCGGCTGACCCGCTGGCCGGGGTCGAGGCCCACCACCGGGCGGCGGGCGTCAACCTCGTCGGGGGGGCGCTCGGCCAGTTCGGGATAAAGCGCCGAGACCACCGCGCGCGCCGACAGTTCGGCCGAGCCGATCCGCGCCAGCACCTCGGTCTCGTCCGACAGGCCCAATTTGCGCGCCGCGGTGCGCAGCGCCTTGTCCGAAACCTTGCGCCCGACATGCTCGAACGCCACCCGCGCGAGTTCCTGGCCGAGTTTCACGAAGCGCGAGCGGTCCTCCTCGCGAAGCGAGCGGCGGATGGCGGCCTTGGCGCGGCCGGTCACCACGATGTCGATCCAGCTTGCCTGCGGGCGCTGGCCCTCGGCGGTGATGATCTCGACCGACTGGCCGTTCTTGAGCCGCGTCCACAGCGGCACCCGCAGCCCGTCGACCCGCGCCGAGACGCACGAATGCCCGATCCGCGTGTGGATCGCATAGGCGAAATCGAGCGGGGTGGCGCCGCGTGGCAACTGGATCACGTCGCCCTTGGGGGTGAAGCAGAAGACCTGGTCGGAATACATCTCGAGCTTGACGTGCTCGAGGAATTCCTGGTGGTCGCCGCCCTCCGAGAACCGCTCGGTCAGCGTCGCCACCCATTTCGCGGGATCGTCGGCGAACGGGTTGGACGAGCGCGCGCCGTCGCGGTAGGCCCAATGCGCCGCGACGCCCGATTCCGCCACCTCGTGCATCTGGCGGGTGCGGATCTGCACCTCGACCCGCTTGCCGTCGCGCCCCGAGACGGTGGTGTGGATCGAGCGGTAGCCGTTGTTCTTGGGCTGGCTGATGTAGTCCTTGAAGCGCCCCGGCACCGCCCGCCAGCGGTGGTGGATGACGCCGAGCACACGGTAGCAATCGGCCTCGGCGCGGGTGATCACGCGAAACCCGTAGATGTCCGACAGCCGCGAGAAGGCAAGCTGCTTTTCCTGCATCTTGCGCCAGATCGAATAGGGCTTCTTGGCGCGGCCGTAGACGTCGGCGTCGATCCCGGCCTTGTCAAGCTCGGTGCGGATGTCGGCGGTGATCTTGTGGATCACGTCGCCCGATTCGCGTTGCAGGGTGATGAAGCGGCGGATGATCGAGGCCCGCGCGTCGGGGTTGAGCACCCGGAAGGCGAGGTCTTCCAGTTCCTCGCGCATCCACTGCATGCCCATCCGGCCGGCAAGCGGGGCATAGATGTCCATCGTCTCGCGCGCCTTGCGGGCCTGCTTTTCGGCCGGAAGCGAGCGGATGGTGCGCATGTTGTGCAGCCGGTCGGCCAGCTTGACCAGGATCACCCGCAGATCGCGGCTCATGGCCATCAGCAGCTTGCGGAAGTTCTCGGCCTGCTTGGATTCCGACGACGTGAGTTCGAGGTTGGTCAGCTTGGTCACCCCGTCGACCAGCTCGGCCACCTCTTCGCCGAAGATGCGCACGATGTCGGCCCAGGTCGACTTGGTGTCCTCGATCGTGTCGTGCAGCAGCGCGGTGACGATGGTGGCGTCGTCAAGCCGCTGTTCGGTCAGGATCGCGGCGACCGCGACGGGATGGGTGAAATAGGGCTCGCCCGATTGCCGGACCTGGCCCTCGTGCATCCGGCGGCCGTAATCGTAGGCGCGGCGGATGAGCCCGGCGTCGGTGGCCGGGTTGTAGTTGCGCACGAGCGCGATGAGATCCTCGACATCGATCATCGCGGCGACGCTGGGATGGACGGTATCGGGCGACGTGTCAGCCCTGCCCGCCCTGCGCTTCCATCAAGGCGCGCAGCAGCCGTTCCTCGGTCATGTCGTCGTGCGCCGGCTGGTCGTGGTCGTGGCCCGCGGTCAGAAGCGCGGTGGCGTCTTCCTCGGGCTCGTCCACCTCGATCTGGGTCTGGTAGCTCTCGATCAGCCGCTCGCGCAGATCGCGGACGTTCTGGGTTTCCTCGGCGATCTCGCGCAGGGCGACGACCGGGTTCTTGTCGTTGTCGCGATCGACCGTCGGCACCGAGCCCGAAGCGACCTCGCGGGCGCGATGGGCCGCCAGCAGCACCAGATCGAACCGGTTCGGAACCTTGTCAACGCAGTCTTCGACCGTCACGCGGGCCATGGCAATACTCCGCAACCATGTGGAAGGCGAAGTGTCTATCTAAAGCCTCGGCGCCGGCTTGACAACCCCGATGCCGCAGCGCGGAAGCGCCGGTCACGGCGCCAGCGCCACCACCGCCGCGCGCTCGGCCGCGGGCAGCGCGGCGCAGAGCGCGGCGGCGGTCCTGCCCGATACCGGGTGGCGCCAGCCGGGCGCGATCTCGGCCAGCGGCACCAGCACGAAGGCGCGCAGGTGCAGCCGCGGATGCGGCAACACCAGCCCCGCATCCGCCGGCGGGATGGCGCCGTTCACGAAATGAACACTCGAATTCGAATATGTCGAATGATCCGGCAGGATCTTGCCGTCCCAGTCCAGCAGGTCGAGGTCGAGCGTGCGCGCGCCCCAGCGCACCCGCCGCTCGCGCCCCAGGCCGGCCTCGATCGCGTGCAACCGCGCCAGCAGCGCCTCGGGCCCCAGCCTGGTGGCCAAGGCCGCGACCGCATTGACATAATCCGGCCCGGCGCCGGCCGGCACGCAGGGCGTGCGGTAAAACCGGCTTGCCCGCACAAGCTGCAAATCCGCCCCCGGACCGGCCTCGAAGGCGGCCAGCGCGGCCCGCAGCGCGGCCTCGGGCGGGCCCGCCGGACCGGGCAGATTGGCCCCGAGTGCTACCATTGCGCGCACGGCAACGTCAGAAATGCGCTCTTGCGTCATCCTGAGACATCCTTATGTGTCTGCAAGATTCGGGCTCCGGCGCACATTTTTTGACCCACTCACGGATGCCGGCCCGGACCTCTGGAAAGGACCGATTATGTTCTACAAGGACGAAAGGCTTGCGCTTTTCATCGACGGCTCGAATCTCTATGCCGCCGCGCGGGCCCTCAACTTCGACATCGACTACAAGCTTCTGCGCCACGAATTCATGCGTCGCGGCAAGCTGGTGCGCGCGTTCTACTACACCGCGCTTCTGGACAGCGAGGAATATTCGCCGATCCGGCCGCTGGTGGACTGGCTGCATTACAACGGCTTCGCCATGGTGACCAAGCCGGCCAAGGAATACATCGATTCCATGGGCCGCCGGAAGGTCAAGGGGAACATGGACATCGAGCTTGCCGTGGATGCGATGGAACTGGCGCCCAAGCTCGACCACATCGTGCTGTTCTCGGGCGATGGCGATTTCCGGCCGCTGGTCGAGGGGTTGCAGCGCCAGGGGGTGCGGGTTTCGGTGGTCTCGACGATCCGCTCGTCGCCGCCGATGATCGCCGACGAGTTGCGCCGGCAGGCCGACAACTTCATCGAACTGGACGAGTTGCGCGACGTCATCGGCCGCCCCCCGCGCGAGAACCGCGAACCGCGCGAGGTGCGCGAGGCGCGCTTCGAGCAGCAGGTGGCCGAACGGCCGGCGGCCTCGAACGAATAGCCGGCCACGCTGCCCCCGCCCTCAGCCTTCGGGCGGGGGCAGCGTGGCGGCGTTGATCTCGTCGTGGCGGGCGCGCACCGCGTCGGGCCAGCGGCTCTTGATCCACGACAGCACCGCGAGGATCTCGCGATCGGTCAACTCGCCCTCGAAGCCGGGCATGTCGCTTTGGTAGCCGCCGCCCACCATCTCGGCAACGCCGAACCTGGTCAGCAGGAAAAGCTGCAGGTCGTTGTGGTGTCAGGTGTGGCCGGTCTCGTCGTGGGGCGGGGGCGGCATCCGGCCGGTGGGCAGCGGGTTCTGCCAGTCGGCCGCGCCGGCCAGGTCGGCCCCGTGGCACGCGGCGCAGGCCTTTGCATGGATCGCCGCGCCCTCGGCCAGGATCTGCGCGTCGTCGGGGCGCAAGATGCCCTGCGCCGCCGCGCCGCCCCCCGCCACCATCCAGCCGGCACCACCCGCCGCCGCCACCACCGCCGCGCCGCCCGCGGCCATCATCCATCCGCGCATCGTCTTTCTCCGCCTCTCTCTCTCGCCGCCGCCGGCCCGCGCCCTTTACCTGCGCCCGACCGGCGACTAGGTAGCAGGCACAACGCCCGGGTGCACCATGCCGAAACCGCCGCTCACGCTACATCTTGCCGCACCGCGCGGCTTCTGCGCCGGGGTCGACCGCGCGATCAAGATCGTCGAGATGGCGATCGCGAAATGGGGCGCGCCGGTCTATGTCCGCCACGAGATCGTGCACAACCGCTTCGTCGTCGACAACCTGCGCGCGCTGGGCGCGGTGTTCGTCGAAACGCTTGACGAATGCCCCGATGACCGGCCGGTGATCTTCTCGGCGCACGGGGTGCCCAGGGCGGTCCCGGCCGAGGCCGCGCGGCGGCGCATGATCCACGTCGACGCCACCTGCCCGCTGGTCTCCAAGGTGCATATCGAGGCCGCCCGCCACCACGAGAACGGGCTGCAGATGGTGATGATCGGCCACGCCGGCCACCCCGAGACCATCGGCACCATGGGCCAGTTGCCCGCGGGCGAGGTGCTGCTGGTGGAAACCGAGGCCGATGTCGCCCGCCTCGCCCCGCGCGATCCGGCGCGGCTGGCCTTCATCACCCAGACGACGCTGTCGGTCGACGATACCGCCGGGATCGTCGCGGCGCTGCGCGCGCGCTTTCCCGCCATCGTCGGGCCGCACAAGGAAGACATCTGCTACGCCACCACCAACCGCCAGGCGGCGGTGCGCGCGATGGCGCCCCGGATCGACGCGCTGCTGGTGATCGGGGCCGCGAACTCGTCCAACTCGCAACGGCTGGTCGAGGTCGGGCGCGCGGCCGGCTGCGGCTATGCGCAACTGGTGGCGCGGGCCGGGAACATCGACTGGCGCGCGCTGGAAGGTGCGCGCGCGGTGGGGCTGACCGCCGGCGCCTCGGCCCCCGAGGTGCTGGTGGACGAGGTCATCGCCGCCTTCGCCGACCGCTACGACCTGACCCGCGAGGTGGTCGAAACGGCGCAGGAGGATGTCGAGTTCAAGCTGCCCCGCATCCTGCGCGAACCGGCCTGAGCCTCGCCTACGCATCGTCGGCGATCAACCGCGAGAACAAGGGCGCGCCGCCCCCTTGCCATCGCCCCGCGCCGCCGCCATGGTGCCGGCCGCAACCGCCCCGGGGAATGCCATGGCCGAGCTCACGCTTCACTCGATGCCCTCGTCGGGCAATTCCTGCAAGGTGCGGCGGCTGCTCGCCCATCTCGGGCTGCGCCACCGGCCGGCGGGCGGCGACTACGGCCCGGACGCGCTCGAGGCCAGCCGCGCCGCCGGCAAGTTGCCGCTCGACCACCCGGCCGCCCGGCCCGGCCACGTCGCCCTTTGAGCGGCGCCGTGACCGAGCTTTTCGCCTTCACCGACGGCGCCTGTTCGGGCAACCCCGGCCCCGGCGGCTGGGGGGTGCTGCTCCAGGCCCGCGACGGCGACCGGGTGCTGCGCGAACGCGAGCTTTCGGGCGGCGAGGCCGCGACCACCAACAACCGCATGGAACTGCACGCCGCCATCGCCGCGCTGGAATCGCTGTCGCGCCCGTCCACGATCACCCTCGTCACCGACAGCGCCTATGTGAAGAACGGCATCACCGAATGGCTGGCGGCGTGGAAGCGCCGCGGCTGGCGCACCGCCTCGGGCGCGCCGGTCAAGAACCTCGAGCTGTGGCAGCGCCTCGACGCCGCCCGCGCCCGCCACAAGGTGCGCTGGGAATGGGTCCGGGGCCATGACGGCCACCCCGAGAACGAACGCGCCGACGCGCTCGCCCGCGCCGGCATGGCCCCGTTCCGCCCCGGCTGAGCCCCGGCCCGCTTCACCTTGGCAAAAATACTCACGGCGCATCGCCGGTCCCGGGCGCTCCGCCGGGGAAGGGCGCCTACGCCTCGCCCAACCGCGCCGCGATCCGCGCCGCCGCCGCCTCCAGCGTCGCCGGCGACAGGTCGGGCAGCGCCAGAACCTCGGCCGCGGCCGGCATCCGGTCGCGGTGGCGGCGATAGCGCGGGTCGTAGTGGCGGGCCATCAGTTCGGCCGCCAGCGCCGCGTCCTCGCCCGCCGCGGCCAGCTTGTGCCAACCCTCGATCACCTCGCCCGCGTGCCACGGGCGCAGCGCGTCGATGGTGGCGGCCAGCGCCGCGCGGTCGGCGCAGATGTCGCCGTAGGCGCGCACCAGGAAGGCCGCGCGCGCGGCCAGCGGGGCCGCGATCTCGATCCGCGGCGCCGCGATCATCGCCGCCCACAGCGAGGGCGGCACCCCCAGCGTGCCGATCCTGCTCGATTCCGCCTCGACCACCACCGGGCGGGCGGGGTCGAGCGCGCGCGCCGCCGCCGCGATCGCCCCCTCGAACGCCTTCTGGCCGGGCTGCCCCCCCGCCACCGCCCCGAACAGCGAGCCGCGATGCCGCGCCAGCCCCTCGAGGTCGAGCACCTGCACCCCGCGCGCGGCAAGATGGCCCAGCAGCGCCGTCTTGGCGGTGCCGGTGTTGCCGTCAAGCACGAACACCGGCGCGGGAAAGGGCGCGTCGTGGGTCGCCGCCGCCACCAGGCGGCGATAGCTGCGATAGCCGCCCGCGATCACCCCCACCCGCCAGCCGATCTGATCGAGGATGGTCGCGAACGAGCCCGACCGCTGCCCCCCGCGCCAGCAATAGAGCACCGGGCGCCAGCCGCCCGGCCGGTCGGCCAGCGGGCCGAGAAGGTGGCGCGCGGCGTTGGCCGCGACCAGCGCGGCGCCGACCTTGCGGGCGAGGAACGGGCTTTGCTGCTTGTAGATGGTGCCCACCCGCGCGCGCTCGGCATCGTCCAGCACCGGCAGGTTGATCGCGCCGGGCAGGTGATCCTCGGCGAACTCGGCCGGGCTGCGCACGTCGATGATCTCGTCGGCCGGCAGGCGGGCAAGGTCGTCAAGGCTGGCAAGCGTGTGGGTGGCGATGGCCATGCCCCCCGATAGCGCGCCGCGCGCCGCGGGGGAAGGGGCCGGCGGGCAGGACGGGCGGCCCCGCCCATCCCCAATTAGCGCGCGTAGTCGGCCGGCCACAGCGTCACCGTGCGGTCGGCCTCCACCACCACCCAGTCCGAGGGCGGCCCGCCGCCGGGCCAGACCACCCGCACCTCGGCGCGCACCGCGTCCCCGAGGCCGAAGTGCAGCGGCCCCGCCTGCCCGCCGCCGTGCCCGCCGCCCACAATCACCTCCTGCACCTGCACGCCGGCCGCGGTGCGCACCTCGACGAAGGCGCCGACGCCGAAGGCGTTGGGGCCGAACATCCGCGGCGTCAGCGCCAGCCAGTGGCCGGTGGCGGGCGTCGCGTTCTGCCATAATTCCATCCCCGCGCGGCGGTTGACCACCACCAGGTCAAGCCGCCCGTCACCGTTCAGATCGGCCAGCGCCGCGCCCCGCGCCCGCGCCGTGGTGCCCACCCCGGCCGCGCCACCGGCCTCGGCGAAGGTGCCGCCCTTGCCCTGCATCAGCAGGTTGTTGGGGTCGGCCATGGCATTGGACGGCATCTGGTCGACGTTGCCCTTGGCGATGAACAGGTCCACCCGCCCGTCGTTGTCGACATCGCCCCATTCCGCGTGCCAGCCGGTCGAGGGGCGCCCGTCGTCGCCCAGATAGGGCCGGTGCGCGGTGGTTCCGAGCGCGAAGGGCGCATCGGCATAGCCCTGCCCGTCGTTGAACTGCACCAACTGGTCGCCCATCGAGGTCAGCATCACGTCGGGAAAGCCGTTACCGTCGACATCGCGGCTGCCGATCCCCATCCCCCACAGCGACACCCGCCGCCAGCCGTCCTCGGCGCCCAGCTCGCGCAGGGGATCGAGGCGCCACATCTGCTCGTACCCGCCGCGCACGTAATAATGCCGGTCGTTCGACAGCCGCAGGTCGGCCCGGCCCACCCGCCGCCAGTCGGAGAACAGCGCCGAGAGGGCGCAGAACCCGGGCTCGAGCCGCACCGGCGCGGCGAAGCGGCGGCCGTCGGGGCGGTGCAGTTCGTTGGCGTCGCAGGCCCCGAACGGGCCCGCGGGGTCGGCGCGGTCGACGTAATTGCCGATGGCCAGCGTGGGCCAGGCCGCGCCCGCCTCCCATGTCGCCGAAAACGCGGTGGACCATGCCGCGCCGGGCACGAAGCCCCATTCGGGCGGGGCCGCCTCGAAGCGGCACGCGCCTTGCCCGCGCAGAAGCGCGTTCGCCCCCACCCGCAGCACCGCAAGGTCCAGCAGCCCGTCGCCGTCCACATCCAGCGGCCAGGCGCCGGTGACGCCGGTCAGCGCCGGCGGCGCGCCCTCGGCAAAGGCGATGTCGCCGCCGGGGGGCGTGGCGTTGACGAACAGGCGCGCCGGGTTCTCGCCGCCGGCGGCGAACAGGTCGGGGCGGGCATCGCCGTTGCAGTCGAGCACCGCGACGCCGCCGCCGACGAAATGCTCCCACCCGCCGTCATAGACATGGGGCGGGGCCGGCAGCGCGCCGGCGCGGTCGAGGAACGCCGGTTCCGCCAGCGCCGGGGCGGCGAGCAGCACCAGGATCGCGGCCGCCCTCATTGCGCCGCCACCTCGCGCGGGGCGACCAGCCGCGCCTCGCTGACCGCCGACAGCGCCAGCGCCGCGGCGCCGTGCGCCCACAGCAGATCGCCCCAGGCGTGCACCTCGATCGGCGGCAGCGGGCGGTCGACGTTGATCGCCAGCGCCGCCATCTCGGCCAGGGTGTCGTCGGCATAAAGATAATCGTAGCGCATCCGCTCGCCCGACAGGATGATCAGTTCCGGGTCGAAGAAGTTGACCACATTGGCCAGCCCCGCCGCCAGATAGCGCCCGGCACGCCGGAAGATCGAGCGCGCGGCCTGGTTGCCCGCCTTGGCGTGATCGTAAAGGCTTTCCAGCAGCACGTTGGTCGAGGCGCCGTCCTTGTGGGTCCAGTTCAGCGCCGTCGTCGCCTCGCGCGCCAGCGCGTAATCGGCGACATAGGCCTCGAGGCAGCCGCGCTGCCCGCAGCGGCACAGCGCCCCGTCAAGCTGCACCTTGGTGTGGCCAAGCTCCAGCCCCAGCCCGCGCGCGCCGCGATAGAGCCGGTGGTTCAGCACCAGCCCCATGCCCACCCCGTGCTCGATGGTGACGACCGCGAAATCCGACAGCCCGCGCCCGACCCCGAACCACAATTCGGCCAGCGCCACCAGGTTGGCGTCGTTGTCGATGTGCACCGGCAGGCCCAGCCGCGCGCCCGCCGCCGCCGCGAAGGCGACGTTGCGCGACGCCAGCACCGGCGACCACAGCACCTCGCCCGCGGCGCCGTCGACGAAGCCCGGCACCCCCAGCCCCAGCGCTGCGAGATCGCCCCGCGCCACGCCCGCCTGCGCGCAGACCCGCGTCAGCAGCACGTCGGCCGCCGCCAGCAGATCGCCCAGCGCCAGCGCCCCGGGCCGGCGCGAGACGGTGGCCGAGGCCAGCCGGTTGCCGGCGAAATCGACCAGCACCGCGGTATGCTCGCGGTCCGACAGCTTCATGCCCGCCACCAGCGCCGCGGCCGGGCGCACCGCAAGGGCCACCGGCGGGCGGCCGCGGGCACTGTCGCCCTCGCGCAAGGCGACGCATTCCTCGATCAGGCCGGCCTCGATCAGTTCCGAGGTGATCGTGGTCACCGAGGCCGGGCTGACGCACAGATCCTTGGCCACCTGCACCCGCGGAATCGCGCCGGCGGCGCGCACCCGCTCGAACACCTGCTGGCGCAGCGGCCGGGCCGATTCGATCAGCGGCGGGATCAGCGGTCCGCACCCCGGCCGAGGCAGCATCCCGACGGATGGTTCTGTGCTGCCCTGCGGCGGCATTTCTTTTCCTCCCGAACTAAATGTAGGCGAGACTGGCCACCAGAACGCCGAAACCTGCGTCAGGACAATCGGAAATGCTGCATCGCAGCGCAAACGACCCTAGCAGACCGCCGAACGGCCCGACCGGCACAGCATTGTCCGGCACTTTTATTTTGACAACTAAAATTATTAACGGCAATTTCCGGGAGTCCCGGCGAATCTGCCGGGCCAGCCCTTTGCTGGCTGCATCCACGGGAGGTTACCTATGCACAAGACCGTCATCGCCGCCGTGCTCGCCACGGTCGGCTTCGCCGCCCCCGCCCTCGCCCAGTCGCTGACCGTCGGGGTGAGCTGGTCGAACTTTCAGGAAGAGCGCTGGAAAACCGACGAGGCCGCGATCGTGGCGGCGCTCGAGGCGGCCGGCGCCGAATACATTTCGGCCGACGCGCAATCGTCGTCCTCCAAGCAGCTTTCCGACGTCGAAAGCCTGATCGCGCAGGGTGCCGACGCGCTGATCATCCTCGCCCAGGACGCGCAGGCGATCACCCCGGCGGTGGACGCGGCCGCGAACGAGGGCATTCCCGTGGTGGGCTATGACCGCCTGATCGACGATCCCCGCGCCTTCTACCTGACCTTCGACAACGTCGAGGTCGGCCGGATGCAGGCCCGCGCCATACTCGAGGCCCAGCCCGAGGGCAATTACGTCATGATCAAGGGCTCGCCCACCGATCCGAACGCCGACTTCCTGCGCGGCGGCCAGCAGGAGGTGCTGCAAGACGCCATCGACGCGGGCAGGATCACCATCGTCGGCGAGGCCTACACCGACGGCTGGCTGCCCGCCAACGCCCAGCGCAACATGGAGCAGATCCTGACCGCGCAGGACAACAAGGTCGATGCCGTGGTCGCCTCGAACGACGGCACCGCCGGCGGCGCCGTCGCGGCGCTGACCGCGCAGGGCATGGCCGGCATCCCGGTCTCGGGCCAGGACGGCGACCACGCGGCGCTGAACCGCGTCGCGCGGGGCACGCAGACGGTGTCGGTGTGGAAGGACGCGCGCGATCTGGGCCGCGCCGCGGCCGAGATCGCCGTGGCGCTGGCCGGCGGCACCGCGATGGAAGACATCGAGGGCGCCGTGAAATGGACCTCGCCCTCGGGCAACGAACTCAACGCGCGCTTCCTCGCGCCGGTGCCGATCACCCGCGACAACCTTTCGGTCGTGGTCGATGCGGGCTGGATCACCAAGGAGGCGCTGTGCCAGGGTGTCACGAACGGCCCGGCGCCGTGCAACTGATCGCGATCGGCTGATCGCGGACGGCCCCGGGCGGCACCTTCGCCCGGGGCCACGTGCCACGACGGCGCGCGACGCCGTCCGCCCCGCCCCCGCATCCGGGACATCGCCATGACAGACACGGCCCCCCCCTCCTCCGCGGCGCCTGCCCGCAAGGGCATCTTCCAGTCGCTCGAGATCGACGCCCGCCTGCTCGGGATGATCGGCGCCTTCGTGGTGCTGACGCTCGGCTTTCACCTGCTGACCGACGGCCGCTTCCTGACCCCGCGCAACGTCTTCAACCTGACGATCCAGACGGTGTCGGTGGCGATCATGGCCACCGGCATGGTGTTCGTCATCGTCACCCGCCACATCGACCTTTCGGTGGGCTCGCTGCTGGCCACCTGCTCGGCGGTGATGGCGATGACCCAGACGGTGGTGCTGCCGCAAACCTTCGGCCTCGGCCTCGAACACGGCGCCATCGCGCCGATCACGATCCTCGTGGGCGTCGTCACCGGGGCGCTGATCGGCGGCTTTCACGGCTATCTCGTGGGCTTTCTCGGGGTTCCGGCGTTCATCGTCACGCTGGGCGGGCTGCTGGTCTGGCGCAACGTCGCGTGGTACCTCACCCGCGGCCAGACAATCGGGCCGCTGGATGGCAATTTCCAGCTTTTCGGCGGCATCGGCGGCACGCTGGGCGAAACCTGGTCGTGGATAGTCGGGCTGCTGGCGGTGGCCGCGACGCTGATCGCGATCTGGCAAGGCCGACGCTCGCGCATCTCGCACGGGTTCCCGGCCAAGCCGGTGTGGGCCGAGGTCGTGCTGGGCGGCATCGCAACGGCCGCGATCCTGGGGTTCATCGCCACGCTCAACGCCTACAAGATGCCCGAAGGCGTTATCCGCCGCGACTGGGAGCGTCTGGGCTGCCCGTCGGCGGAAGATTGCGTGATCGGCTACGGGCTGCCGATCTCGGTGCTGGTGCTGATCGTGATCGCGGTGGTGATGACGGTGGTGGCGCTGCGCACCCGGCTGGGGCGCTATATCTTCGCCACCGGCGGCAACCCCGACGCGGCCGAGCTTTCGGGCATCAACACCCGGCTGCTGACGGTCAAGGTGTTCGCGATCATGGGCGTGCTGTGCGGTCTGTCGGCGGTGGTGGCCTCGGCGCGGCTGTCGTTCCACTCCAACGACATCGGCACGCTGGACGAATTGCGGGTGATCGCCGCGGCGGTGATCGGCGGCACCGCGCTGTCGGGCGGGATCGGCACCATCTACGGCGCCATCCTGGGCGCGCTGATCATGCAGTCGCTGCAATCGGGCATGGCGATGGTGGGCGTCGACGCGCCGTTCCAGAACATCGTCGTCGGCGCGGTGCTGGTCGCGGCGGTGCTCATCGACATCCTCTACCGCAAGCGCCTGGGAGTGAAGTGATGGACAAGGCAACGCCCCTCGTCGAACTGCGCGACATGCAGAAGTCGTTCGGCGGCATCAAGGCCGTCGACCACGTCACCATCGACCTTTACCCGGGCGAGGTGGTGGGCGTGCTCGGCCACAACGGCGCCGGCAAGTCGGTGCTGATGAAGATGCTGTCGGGCGCGATCCAGCGCGACGGCGGCAAGATCCTGATCAACGGCGAAGAGGCGGTGATCGCCAACCCCCGCGACGCGCGGCGCTACCACATCGAGACGATCTACCAGACCCTCGCGCTGGCCGACAACCTCGACGCGGCGTCGAACCTGTTCCTGGGGCGCGAACTGACGACGCCGCTGGGCCTTGTCGACGATGCCAGGATGGAGGCCGAGACGCGCAAGATCATGGCCCGCCTCAACCCCAACTTCCGCCGCTATTCGACGCCGGTCTCGGGGCTTTCGGGCGGCCAGCGCCAGTCGGTCGCCATCGCCCGCGCGGTCTACTTCAACGCGAAGATCCTGATCATGGACGAGCCGACGGCGGCGCTTGGCCCGGCCGAGACGCGGATGGTGGCCGAACTGATCGGCGAGTTGAAGCGCCAGGGGCTGGGCATCTTCCTGATCGACCACGACGTGCACCAGGTCAAGGCGCTGTGCGACCGGGCGGCGGTGATGAAGAACGGCCAGCTTGTCGGCATCGTCAACGTCGCCGACGTGACCACCGACGACATCCTCGCGATGATCATCGCCGGCAAGAAACCCGAACACCTGGCGGCGTGATGTATCTTGGCCTCGACCTCGGCACCTCCGGGCTGAAGGGGGTGCTCATCGACGATGCGCAGCGGCTGGTGGCCGAGGCGACCGCGCCGCTCGACGTCAGCCGCCCGGCGCCGGGCTGGTCCGAGCAATCGCCGGCCGACTGGATCGCCGCCGCCGAAACCGTGCTCGAGGCGCTGGCCGCCGCGCACGACCTGTCGGGCGTCGCCGGCATCGGGCTGTCGGGGCAGATGCACGGCGCCACCCTGATCGACGCCGCCGGCGAGGTGCTGCGCCCGTGCATCCTGTGGAACGACACCCGCGCCCACGCGGAGGCGGCCGAGCTTGACGCCGATCCGATGTTCCGCCGGCTCACCGGCAACATCGTCTTTCCCGGCTTCACCGCGCCCAAGCTGGTCTGGGTGCAGCGCCACGAGCCGGCGGTTTTCGCCCGCGTCGACAAGGTGCTGCTGCCCAAGGACTACCTGCGCCTGTGGCTGACCGGCGAGGCGGTGGCCGAGATGTCCGACGCCGCCGGCACCGCCTGGCTCGACACCGGCGCGCGCGACTGGGACGCGGGGCTGCTGGCGGCAACCGGGCTGGGGCGCGCTCAGATGCCGCGGCTGGTCGAGGGATCGGAGGTTTCCGGCACCCTGCGCCCGGCGCTGGCCGCCCGCTTCGGGATGGGCGCGGCGGTGGTGATCGCGGGCGGGGCGGGCGACAACGCCGCCGCCGGCATCGGCACCGGGGTGGTGCACGCGGGGCAGGCGTTCGTCTCGCTCGGCACCTCGGGGGTGCTGTTCGCGGCCAACGACGGCTACCGCCCGGCCCCGGCCACCGCGGTGCACACCTTCTGCCACGCCCTGCCCGGCACCTGGCACCAGATGGGGGTGATCCTGGCCGCGACCGACGCGCTCAACTGGTTCGCGGGGCTGATGGGCACCGACGCCGCCGGGCTGACCGCCGGCCTGGGCGCATTGCAGGCACCGGGGCCGACGCGCTTCCTGCCCTATCTGGGGGGCGAGCGCACGCCCCTGAACGACGCCGCCATCCGCGCCGCCTTCATCGGGCTATCGCACGCCACCGACCGCGCCGCCGCCACCCGCGCGGTGCTCGAAGGCGTCACCTTCGCCATCCGCGACTGCCGCGACGCGCTGGCGGCCACCGGCACGCGGCTGGAAAGCCTGCTCGCGGTCGGCGGCGGCGCGCGGTCGGACTACTGGCTTGGCGCCATCGCGACCGCGCTGGAAACCCCGGTCTCGGTGCCCGAGGCGGGCGATTACGGCGGTGCCTTCGGCGCGGCGCGGCTTGGCCTGATGGCCGCCACCGGCGCCGGGGCCGAGATCGCGACACCGCCCGCGATCGCGCGCACGATCGCCCCCGACCCCGCGCTTGCCGCCGCCTTCGACGACGGCCACGCCCGCTACCGCGCCGCGGCCGCAGCCATCAAGGGACTGACATGACAGACTTCTTCGCCGACATCCCGGCCATTGCCCCGGCCGGCACCGATACCGACAGCGAATACGCGTTCCGCCACTACAACCCCGACGAGGTGGTGATGGGCAAGCGGATGGAAGACCATCTGCGCTTTGCCGTCGCCTGGTGGCACAGCTTCGCCTGGCCGGGCGGCGACCCGTTCGGCGGCCCCACCTTCGAACGCCCGTGGTTCGGCGACACCATGGACCACGCCCGCCTCAAGGCCGACGTGGCGTTCGAGATGTTCGACCGCCTCGGGGTGCCGTTCTTCTGCTTCCACGACGCCGACGTCCGCCCCGAGGGCGACAGCTTCGCCGAAAGCGCCGCGCGGCTGGACGAGATCACCGACTATTTCGCCCGCAAGATGGAAACCTCGAAAACCCGCCTGCTGTGGGGCACGGCCAACCTGTTCTCGCACCGCCGCTTCATGTCGGGCGCCGCCACCAACCCCGACCCCGAGGTGTTCGCCTACGCCGCCGCCACGGTGAAGGCGTGCATGGACGCCACCCACAAGCTCGGCGGGCAGAACTACGTCCTGTGGGGCGGGCGCGAGGGCTACGAGACGCTGCTCAACACCGACCTGCGCCAGGAGGCCGAGCACGCCGCGCGCTTCCTGTCGATGGTCATCGCCTACAAGCACAAGATCGGCTTTCCCGGCACCATCCTGATCGAGCCCAAGCCGCAGGAACCCACCAAGCACCAGTACGATTACGACGTCGCGACGGTCTACGGCTTCCTGCGCCGCTACGGGCTGGAGGGCGAGGTGAAGGTGAACATCGAACAGGGCCACGCGATCCTGGCCGGCCACAGCTTCGAGCACGAGATCGCGCTGGCCGCATCGCTCGGCATCTTCGGCTCGATCGACATGAACCGCAACGACTACCAGTCGGGCTGGGATACCGACCAGTTCCCCAACAACCACGCCGAAATGGCGCTGGCCTTCTACGAGATCCTGCGCGCCGGCGGCTACACCACCGGCGGCACCAACTTCGACGCCAAGCTGCGCCGCCAGAGCCTCGATCCCGCCGACCTGATCCTGGCCCATGTCGGCGGCATGGATACCTGCGCGCGGGCGCTGAAATCGGCCGCTGCGATGCTTGCGGACGGCACGCTGGAACGCCTGCGGGCCGAGCGCTACGCCGGCTGGCAAAGCCCCGAGGCCCGCGCGATGCTCGACAGCGACCTTGGCGCCATCGCCGCGCGGGTGGTGGCCGAGGGGGTGAACCCCACCCCCCGCTCGGGCCGGCAGGAGCGGCTGGAAAACCTCGTGAACCGCTTCGTGTGAGCGCGGCCGGCACGGCGGCGGCAAACGCGGAGGTCTCCGGCGGGCTCGGCACCGGGGCGCGGAAGCAGACCGCGTGAACCCGCCGAGAACGCCCTTGACCCCGGCCGAAGACGTGCCACCTTGGCGGCGATGAGGCATCAGACCCCGCCATGACCACCGCCCGCGATGTTTCCCGATCCGCCGCGACCGAGGTCGAGGTGCAGGTGCTCGACGGCCTCGCCACGGTGTCGCCCGAGGCCTGGGACGGCTGCGCCGCGCCCGAGGCCGCGGACGGCGGCCGCCCGGACGATCCGTTCACCACCCACCGCTTCCTGTCGGCGCTGGAAAGCTCGCGCTCGGTCGGGCCCGGCACCGGCTGGACGCCGCGCCACCTGGTGGCGCGGGCGGACGGCGCGCTGCTGGCCGCGATGCCGCTTTACGCCAAGGCCCACAGCCAGGGCGAATACATCTTCGATCACGCCTGGGCCCACGCCTGGGAACGCGCGGGCGGCGAATATTACCCCAAGCTGCAGGCCGCGGTGCCGTTCACCCCCGCCACCGGCCGGCGCTTCCTCACCCGGCCGGGGCACGAGGCACTGGGCCGCGGCGCGCTGGTGCAGGCGCTGGTGCGGCTGGCGGTGGCCAACGAATTGTCCTCGGCCCACGTCACCTTCTGCACCGCGGACGAGGCCGAAGCGGGCGAGGCGATGGGGCTGCTGCACCGCGTCACCCAGCAATTCCACTGGCACAACCAGGGCTATGACAGCTTCGCGGGGTTCCTCGGCGCGCTGTCGTCGCGCAAGCGCAAGACGATCCGCAAGGAACGCGCGCAGGCACAGGGCTTCGGCGGGCGCATCGTGCGGCTGACCGGCGACGACCTGCGCCCCGAGCACTGGGACGCGTTCTGGCGCTTCTACCAGGACACCGGCAGCCGCAAATGGGGCCGGCCCTACCTGACCCGCGCCTTCTTCGACCATGTCCAGCAGAGCATGCGCGACGACGTGCTGCTGGTGCTGGCCGAGCGCGACGGGGCGTGGGTGGCCGGCGCGCTCAACTTCATCGGGCGGCGGACGCTTTACGGGCGCTACTGGGGCTGCGTCGAGGATCATCCCTGCCTGCATTTCGAGCTGTGCTATTATCAGGCCATCGAGGCCGCGATCGAGGCCGGCCTCGACCGGGTCGAGGCCGGCGCGCAGGGCGAGCACAAGCTCGCGCGCGGCTATCTGCCGGCCGAGGTGCATTCGCTGCACTGGATCGCCGAACCCGGTTTCCGCGACGCGGTGGCGCGCTACCTCGAGGCCGAGCGCGCGGCCGTGGACGAGGAGATCGAGGTGCTGACCGCCTACGGCCCGTTCCGCCGTGGCGCGCCGCCCGAGGAACAGGCCTGAACCGCCGGCCGGACCGATCCACGACAGCTCAGGGAGAACGCGATGACCGACCGACTTTCCGACGCCGCGCGCGAACGCGATCTTGCCCCGCTGCTGGCCGCGGGCTGGCGGCTGGCCGAGGGGCGCGACGCGATCGTGCGCGATTTCCGCTTCGCCGATTTCAACGCCGCCTTCGGCTTCATGACCCGGGTGGCGCTGGCGGCCGAGAAGCTGAACCACCATCCCGAATGGTCGAACGTCTGGCGCGACGTCACCATCACGCTGACCAGCCACGACGCCGGCGGGCTGAGCGCGCGCGACGTGGCCCTCGCGCGCCGGATCGAAGACCTGGCCGCGGCCTGACCCCGCCCGGGGACGGCGCGAAACGGCAGCGTCCGGGGCCCAAGGTTTTTTCAAAAAACCTTGGCAAAATTCCGTCACGGAATTTTGCGCCCGCCCGGCCGCGGCATCCCGCCCCTTGACGGCGACGGGACCGGCGGCGACAACCCGCGCCATGACACGGATCGCCCTCATCACCGGAGCCTCGCGCGGGCTTGGCGCGGCGCTCGGCGAAGCGCTGGCCCGGCGCGGCTGGCACATCGTCGCCGTCGCGCGCACCGTCGGCGCGCTGGAAGAGCTTGACGACCGCATCGCCGCCGCCGGCGGCGGCGCCACGCTGGCACCCCTCGACGTCGCGCAGGACGAAGCGATGGCGCATCTGTGCCGCTCGGTGCACGACCGCTGGGGCCACCTCGACCTCTGGGCCCATGCCGCGATCCACGCCGCCCCGCTCAGCCCGGCCGGCCATGTCGACGCGAAGGACTGGGACAAGTCGCTGGCGGTCAACGCCCGCGCCACCGGCCGGCTGATCGCGATGGTCGAACCGCTGCTGCGCGCGGCGCCCGGTGGCGGGCGGGCGCTGTTCTTCGACGATCCGCGCGGCGGGGCGAAGTTCTTCGCCGCCTACGGCGCCACCAAGGCGGCGCAGATCGCGCTGGCGCGAAGCTGGCAGGCCGAGACCGTGCGCACCGGCCCCGAGGTGCTGATCGAGGCGCCGCCGGCGATGCCCACCGCCACCCGCGCGCGCTTCTTCCCGGGCGAGAACCGCGCCGCGCTGACCCCGCCGGCCGAGGTTGCCGAAGCGTTGGTCGCGCGGCTGTTCGACGCCCCCCCGAGAGCGGGCGCCGCGGAGGGCTGACGGCAACACTCGCGCAAGATTGTTGTGGACTCAGGCACGAGGTTTTATCAGACCTGCACCTGAAGCCGGAGGAACGCCCATGTCTTACGCCGAAACCTATGCCCGCTGGAAGACCGATCCCGAGGGTTTCTGGATGGAGGCGGCGCAGGCGATCGACTGGGCGAAGGCGCCGTCGCGGGCACTGTTCGCCGACAACGGCCCGGTCGGCGAATGGTTCGCCGACGGCCTCGTGAACACCTGCTGGAACGCGGTCGACCGCCATGTCGAGGCCGGGCGCGGCGAACAGGCGGCGATCATCTGGAACTCGCCCGTCACCCACACAAGGCGCGAGATCAGCTTCGTGGAACTGCGCAACCGCGTCGCCACCCTGGCCGGCGCGCTGCGCGCGCGGGGGGTGGAAAAGGGCGACCGGGTGCTGATCTACATGCCGATGATCCCCGAGGCGCTCGAGGCGATGCTGGCCTGCGCCCGGATCGGGGCGATCCATTCGGTGGTGTTCGGCGGCTTCGCCGCGCACGAACTGGCCACCCGCATCGACGACGCGCAGCCCCGCTGCATCATCGCCGCCTCGTGCGGGATCGAGCCGGGGCGGATCGTGCATTACAAGCCCCTGCTCGACCGCGCGCTGGACGAGGCCCGCCATGCCCCCGACTTCTGCGTCATCTTCCAGCGCGAGCAGGAGGTGGCGAAGCTGGTCGAGGGCCGCGACGTCAACTGGCACGGCTTCCAGTACGGGGTCGAGCCGGCCGATTGCGTGCCGGTCGAGGGCAACCATCCCGCCTACATCCTTTACACCTCGGGCACCACCGGCCAGCCCAAGGGGGTGGTGCGCCACACCGCCGGGCATCTGGTGGCGCTCGAATGGACGATGAAGAACATCTACAACGTCGATCCGGGCGAGGTGTTCTGGGCCGCCTCGGACGTGGGCTGGGTGGTGGGCCACAGCTACATCTGCTACGCGCCGCTGATCCACGGCAACACCACCGTGGTGTTCGAGGGCAAGCCCGTGGGCACCCCCGACGCCGCCACCTTCTGGCGGGTGATCGCCGAGAACCGGGTCGCCAGCTTCTTCACCGCCCCCACCGCCTTCCGCGCCATCAAGCGCGAAGACCCCAGGGGCGAGCTGGCCGCGAAGTTCGACCTGTCGAGCCTGCGCGCGCTCTACCTTGCCGGCGAGCGTGCCGACCCCGACACCATCGAATGGGCGCAGCGGGTGCTGAATGTCCCGGTGATCGACCATTGGTGGCAGACCGAGACCGGCTGGGCGATCGCGGCCAACCCGCTCGGGCTGGAACCGCTGCCGATCAGGATCGGCTCGCCCTCCGTCCCGATGCCGGGCTACGACGTGCAGGTGCTGGACGAGGCCGGCCACCCGGTGCCGGCGGGCACGCTGGGCGCGATCGCGATCAAGCTGCCGCTGCCGCCGGGCTGCCTGCCGACGCTGTGGAATGCCGAAGAGCGCTTCCGCAAGGCCTATCTCGACCATTTCCCCGGCTATTACGAGACCGGCGACGCCGGCTACATCGACGCCGACGGCTATCTCTACATCATGGCGCGCACCGACGACGTCATCAACGTCGCCGGCCACCGGCTGTCGACCGGGGCGATGGAAGAGGTGCTGGCCGGCCACCCGGACGTGGCCGAATGCGCGGTGATCGGCATCGCCGACGAGGTGAAGGGCCAGGTGCCGCTGGGGCTTCTGTGCCTCAACAAGGGGGTGACGCGGCCGCCGTCCGAGGTGGTGGCCGAATGCGTGGGCCGGGTGCGCGACCAGATCGGCCCGGTGGCGGCGTTCCGGCATGCGGTGGTGATCGACCGGCTGCCCAAGACCCGCTCGGGCAAGATCCTTCGCGCGACCATGGCCAGGATCGCCGACGGCGAATCGTTCAAGACCCCCGCAACCATCGACGATCCCGCGATTCTGGACGAAATTGCCGCCGCTCTGAAGACATTGGGGCTTCCGCGCGACACCTGAACATGCCCTCGGAACCGCCAACCTGTCTATTTAGACAGGTTGGCCGAACGCCCGGGCTGATCTATCACCGGAACAACCGAGAATTGCACCGCAACGTGGCGGCCTCCCCGTCCGGTAGCCGGTGCAGCCCACGGAGGTTCGTGTGAACAGATCGAGTGCCCAGGTCGGATCGGCGTTCTCGCCCGGCGCAGGCGTTGCCGCGCAATTCGGTGCCCCCCGCGAAGACCGCCCCGCCGTCGACGTTTCCACCTTCGCATCGCTGCTCGACCTGATCGGGCTGCGCCGCAGCGACGAGTTCATCGCCCATATCGGCAGCGACCTCGACACCATCGGCCGGCGCATCGACGAGGCCGCCGACCGCGACGACCGCCGCGCCCTGTCCGAGGCCACCCATGCGCTTGCCGGCCTCGCCGCGACCCTCGGCGCCGAGCGGCTTTCCCGCCTTGCGCGCCACCCCGACGCCGCCCGCGCGCCCCGCGCCTCGCTGCGCCTGTTTGCCGACCGGCTCGAAGCCGAGATCGCGGCGGTGCGCAGCGCCTGCGCGCGCCTGGCCGACGCCCGTCGGCCGATCTGAAGCTGGAGCTAGGGGCCGCATGCGCACAGCCGACATCCTGATCGTCGAAGACACGCCGACGCTGCGCATGGTCTTCGAATCCGCGCTGACGCGGGCGGGCCACCGGGTCGAGGCCGCCGCAACCGGCGCCGAGGCCGAAGCCGCGTTCGAGCGGTTGCGACCGGACGTGGTGCTGATGGACATCCACCTGCCCGACGGCAACGGCATCGAGCTGACCCGCCGCTTCCTTGCCATCGACCCCGACGCGCGGGTGATCGTGATCACCGCCGACGGCTCGGTCCGGCGCGCGGTCGAGGCGATGCGCGCCGGCGCGCAGGAATTCCTCGTCAAGCCGTTCGACGACGCGCGGCTGATCGCGGCGGTGACGAACGCTCTGGCCGCCGGCCCCGGTCACAGCCGCCCGCCCGCCGAAACCGCCGCGGCGCCCGACGACGGCATGCTTGGCACCTCGTCGGCGATGGCCGCGGTGCGCGCGCGCATCGCCTCGGTCGCGCGTTCGATGGCGACGGTGTTCATCACCGGCGAAAGCGGCACCGGCAAGGAGCTGGCGGCGCAGGCGATCCACCGCGCCTCGCCGCGCGCGGCGGGGCCGTTCGTGGCGCTGAACTGCGGCGCGATCCCGGGCGACCTGCTGGAATCCGAGGTGTTCGGCCATCTCAGGGGCGCCTTCACCGGCGCGGTGGCCGACAAGCCCGGCGCCGCCGCGCTGGCCGACGGCGGCACGCTGTTCCTCGACGAGGTGTGCGAGATGGACCTCGCGCTCCAGACCAAGCTGCTGCGCTTCCTTCAAACCGCCACCATCCACCCGGTCGGCGCGCCGCGCCCGCGCAAGGTGGACGTGCGCATCCTGTGCGCCACCAACCGCGATCCGCAAAGGGCGGTGCGGGCCGGCCGCTTCCGCGAAGACCTCTATTACCGCCTGCACGTGGTGCCGCTGCACATGCCCGCCCTGCGCGACCGGGGCGAGGACGCGATCGAGATCGCCGCCGCGCTGCTGCCCGCCTTCGCGGCCGAAGAGGGCAAGGCCTTCACCGGCCTCTCGGACGATGTCACGGCGCTGTTTCGCGGCCACCGCTGGCCGGGCAACGTGCGCCAGTTGCTGAACGCGCTGCGCAACGTGGTGGTGCTGAACGACGGCCCGGTGGTGACCCGCACGATGCTGCCCGCCGACCTGCTGGCCGACGGGGCCGAGGGCGCCGCGCCGGTCGCCGGCCTTGCCCCCGGCGCGGTGCAGCCGCAGCTTGACGGGCTCGGCCCGCTGGTGGGCCGCACGCTGGCCGAGGTCGAGCAGATCGTGATCGAGGAAACCATCGCGCGCTGCGGCGGCTCGGTGCCGCAGGCGGCGCGGGTGCTCGACGTCGCGCCCTCGACGCTCTACCGCAAGCGCGACGCCTGGGCGCGCGACGGGCTGCGCGAAGCCGCCCAGTAGGCGCGCCGCCCGTCCTCGGGGCCGGTCGCCGCTCAGCCGGCGGCAAGCTTGATGGCCATCCACCCGTCCATCGCCGGGGCATAGTCGGCGTATTCGGCGGCGACCGCGGGTTCGGCCTCGATCCGCGCGCGGTAGGCGCGCACCGCCTCGGGCCAGTCCAGCGCGATGCCCACCACCGGGGCAATCCGGTCAAGCCACCAGAAGCTCACCGGCCAGCCGCAATCGCCCGCCCCGAACGCCATCGGCGGATCGCCCGCCAGCGCCTGCGCGAACTGCTCCAGCCGCGCCTGCAACGCCTCGCCGCGCGCCGCGACATGGGCCGCGTCGCGTGTCGTCGGCGCAACCTGCCCGAACAGCGCCCGCACCTCCGGCTCGAAGCGGGTGTCGTGGAAGCGGCCGCGCGCGCGCATCCGCGCCCGCAGCGCCGGGGTGGCGGGCAGAAGGGCGGGGCCGTCGAACACCTCGTCCACGTATTCCACGATCGCCTCGCTGTCGGCGATCAGCAGCCCGTCGTGATCGAGCGCCGGCAGGTTGCCCGCCGGCACCATCGCGCGGTAGACGGCCGAGCCGTAGCCGCCCGGCGGCGGCAGCGCCTCGTAGGGCACGCGCTTGGCCCGCAGCGCCACCCGCACCTTGGCGCAATACAGGCTCACCGGGTCGGAATAGAGGGTCAGCATCCCCCTGCAACCGTCAGGAATTGTTGGCAAGCTGCCATTTGGCGGCAAGCTCGTCGAAGAACCCGGCCTCCTTCTGCAGGGTGATCCAGGTGTTGACGTAGTTGATCCACACCTGGTCGTCCTGGGCCATCAGCATCGCCACCGGGGTGCGCGCGCGGGCGCGCGAGACCGGCACGATCATCAGCTCGGGATATTGCTCGACCAGCCGATAGGCCTCGACGTTCGAGGTGATGTGCGCGTCCGCCCGCCCGGCCAGAACCTCCTGCCAGTCGCGCGCCGGGGCCTCGACGATGACATGCTCGGCCTCGGGGAAGAACGCCTTGACCTGCTGCTCCT